>WNGI01000192.1_pt1 | contig 40948 bp, 34 predicted proteins | sample 5400621 | NCBI WGS metagenome assembly WNGI01 (sample SAMN13153374, study PRJNA577476) | soil metagenome | isolation source: 20 cm soil or saprolite under Garry oak tree replicate 1 | place: USA:California | collected 2016-06-15
GCGCGCTCTTGTCGATCTCGACGTCGAAGTGTCCGCTGTTGGCGAGGATCGCGCCGTCCTTCATCAACTCGAAGTGCTCGCGCCGGATCACGCCCGTGTCGCCGGTCACGGTGACGAAGAGGTCGCCGACCCGTGCGGCATCGCGGATCGGCATGACCCGGTACCCCTCCATGACGGCCTCGAGCGCCGAGGTCGGGTCGATCTCGGTCACGATCACGTGTGCTCCCATCCCCCGGGCGCGGGCGGCGACCCCGCGGCCGCACATCCCGTACCCGGCCACGACGAACGTTTTGCCGGCGATCAGGCGGTTCGTCGAGCGCATGATCGCGTCCATCGTCGACTGTCCCGTCCCGAACCGGTTGTCGAACAGATGCTTCGTGTCGGCGTCGTTGACCGAAACGATCGGGTACGCGAGCGCGCCGTCTGCGGCCATCGCGCGCAGGCGGATCACCCCGGTGGTGGTTTCCTCGGTGCCCCCGAGCACCTCCGGCAGCTGATCGGCGCGCCGCGTGTGGAGCACGCTCACCAGATCCGCACCGTCGTCCATCGTGATCATCGGCCGGAGGTCGAGCACGGCGTTGATGTGCTTGTAGTACGTGTCGTTGTCCTCGCCCTTGATCGCGAAGGTTTCCACGCCGCTCTGTTCGGTCAGGGCAGCCGCCACGTCATCCTGGGTGGACAGCGGGTTGGACGCCGCGAGCAGCACCTCCGCTCCCCCGGCCGCCAGCGTTTCCATCAGGTTGGCCGTCTCGGTCGTCACGTGCAAGCACGCCGCGATCGTGATGCCGTTCAGCGGCCGCTCCTTGTCGAAGCGCTCACGGATCTGACGCAGGACCGGCATCTCGCCGGCCGCCCAATCGATCCGCTCCCTCCCGCCGGGTGCGAGCGCGGCGTCTCTGATATCTGCCATGTCAGGTTCCTGCTTTCGGTCCGGGGAGGCGGGGCAACAGATCCACGAGGAGCCTCCCGACGGCCAGCGCGGTCTCGTTCGAGACGCGAACGACCTCCTCATGGGTGACGTGTTCGCCGAAGGCGTTCGTCAGACTACAGATGCCGAGTACCCGCATCCCGAGCGCAAGGGCGGGGAGGGCCTCCGGCACCATCGACATCCCCACCACGGTCGCGCCGAGCCGCTGGAGCATCGCGACCTCGGTCGGGGTCTCATAGGCGGGGCCGCTCATGGCGGCGTAGACGCCATGAGCGGCTCGGATCCCCAGCGCGTCCGCCCGCTCGACCGCGAGATCGACGATCTCGGGGTCGTAGACCTCCTGGGTGTTGACGAACGCCGGCGTCCCGTCCGGATACCGCCACGCGCGGAGCGGCGCCGCGCCCATCAGGTTCAGATGGTCGCTCAGGATCACGACGGTCCCCGCCTCGACGCCGGGCTCGAGCCCGCCGACCGCGGCCGTCAGCACCATGGTCTCGGCGCCCAGCTCGCGGGCGACACGTGGCAACAACGCCGGCACGTCCATGCCGTGACCCTCGTAGTAGTGAACGCGGCCGCTGAAGGCAGCCACCCCGACCCCGGCCAGGCGGCCGAGGCCGAGCGTCCCCGCATGCCCCGGAACCCCGGGCGGTGGGAACCCCGGGAGGTCGGTGAACGCGAACGAGGCCTCGACCTCCAGATCGGCTCCGATCGCCGGGCCGAGGCCGGAGCCGAGGACGAGCCCGACCGAGGGGATCAGACCGGTCCGCGCGCGGACGGTCTCGGCGCATCGGGCAGGAAGGTCGTCGCCGGGGCTCGGAAGCCCCGACGTCACGTCACCCTCGCGAGCGCAGCCTTCAGCCGGTCGATCACCGCGACCGGCGTGGGATCCACCCCGCGGCGCAGCGCGACGTAGCAGCTCGCGAAGTCCCCGACCACGACGAGCCCGAACAGCGTCGCGAGGGGCGAGCGCGTCCCGACCCGCACCTCGTCGTACGTGGCTCCTGCATCACGCGCGATGTCCGCGGACAACGGGAACCTTGGCGAGAGATCCTCGGGCTCCGCGTCATGGCGCAGCCCGATGACGGCGCACCGCTCGCCGTACGGTCGCGTCCAGCCGACGACCTCGTTGTGGTCCAGCTCGCTCATCGCGGAGGCGAAGGCGGGAGCCTTGCCGTTCTCGTTCATCTGCGTCTTCCAACGCATCGCGGCGATCGACGCGACGCCCTCGATCCCCCAGATCACCGGGATCCGATCACCGACCGTCTCGGCCAGGGCTTTCGCCGGGTTCCGCTCCGCGGGAACCTCCGGTCCCAGCTCGGCGAGAGCGCGTTCCAGCTCTGCGACGACCTCGTCGACCGCGTCCGAGAGCGAAGGCAGGAGACCTCCGGTCTCGAGCGCGCCGAGCATCGCGAAGGTGAGGTGTCCGACGGCGGCGCGCGGCTGGAAGCCGCCGGGCACGTGGACGGTGGCCCAGCCGCGCGCCGCACACTCCTCGCTGAGGGTCCCGCCGCCCGTGATCGCCAGGATCCGACACCCCCGAGCCGCCGCCTCGTGGAACGCGGCGAGCGTCTCCGCCGTGTTCCCCGAGTACGACGACACCACGACGAGCGTGCTTGGCCCGGCGAACGCCGGCAAGACCGGTGAGCGGTTGACATCGACCGGGATGCCGAGCCGTTCTCGGAACGCCTGCTTCAACACGTCCCCCGCGACCGCGGAGCCTCCCATCCCGCAGCACACCACGGAGGTGAGGCCGGCCAGATCCGGCAGGCCGGACGTCGCCCGCCCGTTCGCGTACGCCTCGGCCACGTGGCGCGGCAAGGCCGCCACCGCGCCGAGCATGTCCGACGGGTCGGCGGCGCGCACCGCTCCCGCGTCGTCGAGATCGATCACCGTTTCCCCGCCGCCGGCTTGTCCGCCTCATCGATCAGCATCACCGGGATGTCGTCGCGCACGGGGTAGCGGTAGCCGCAGGTCCGGCAGACGATCACCTCTTCGTTCTCGTGGTAGTCGACCTCGCCACGATCGTTCGGACAGACAAGGATCCGCAGCAGTTCGGGGTCGAGCGTCACGGTGCCTCCTCCTTCGGAGCTAGCTCCTGATCAGGTCAAGCATCATCGCGGTCTTGCGAGCGAGCAACTCCGCCGTCGTCGCCTCGACGTTCAGCCGGAGCAAGGGCTCCGTGTTCGAGGGGCGGACGTTGAACCACCAATCGGGATACTCGACCGTAAGACCGTCGAGCCGATCCTGCCGGCCATCCGCCAGCGCCACCGCGATCTGTTCGACCTTCGCCTTCGGGTCATCGACCCGGGAGTTGATCTCTCCGGAGTCGAAATACTTGCGGAACGGCGCGAGGACGTCGGACAGCGGCTCCCCCGCCGACGAGAGCTCGCCCATGGCGACCACGGCGGCGATCAGGCCCGAATCGGCGCGGTAGTTCTTGCGGAAGTAGTAATGGCCGGAGTGTTCACCCCCGAAGATCGCCCCCGTCTCGGCCATGACCTGCTTGATGAACGAGTGACCGACCCGCGTGCGGATCGGCTCGCCTCCCTCGGCGCGGATCGACTCGGGGACGATCCACGAGCAGATCAGGTTGTGGACGATCTTCGCGCCCGGCTCCTGGCGGAGCATCGCGCGCGCGACGAGCGCGGTGAGCAGCGAGCCGGAGACATCCTCCGCCTTCTCGTCGACCAGGAACACGCGGTCCGCGTCCCCGTCGAAGGCGAGGCCCACGTCCGCGTGATGCTCCAGCACCGCTGCCTTGAGATCCTTCTGGTTCTCCGGATCCAGCGGGTCGGCCGGATGGTTCGGGAAGGTGCCATCGAGCTCTGCGTAGAGGTGGTGGAGCGTCACCGGCAGTCGGGCCATCACCGCAGGGACGACGAGTCCGCCCATGCCATTGGCGGTGTCCACCGCGACCGTCATCGGTCGCATCGCGGGGATGTCCACGAACGAGAGCACGTGCTCGGTGTAGGGCTCGAGCAGATCGCGCTGAGAAACGGTCCCCTTCGTCGCGGCCGGGCGGATGTCGCCTCGTTCGACGATCGCCCGGATCTCTCGGAGTCCGGAGTCCTCGCCGACCGGTCGCGCGCCGGGCATGCAGAACTTCAGTCCGTTGTAGTTCTTCGGATTGTGGCTCGCGGTGAGCATCACGGCGGGGAGATCGAGCGAACCGCTCGCGAAGTACACGAGGTCCGTCGAGGCGAGGCCGAGATCGACGACGTTCACGCCCACCGAGGTTGCACCCTCCGTGATGGCCGCGGCGAGCTCGGGCGACGATATCCGGCTATCGCGGCCCAGAAGGATGGCCGGGAGGTTGGTCCATTCGGCGAAGGCTGCTCCGATCCGCCGAGCGATGTTCGCATCGAGCTCGTCGGGGACCACCCCGCGCACGTCGTACGCCTTGAAGATGCGGTCCAGGTCGGGATCGGTCACGGAACGGCATCCTATCGAAGCCGGCGGACCGGCCGTGCGGATGCCTCAGCGGATCACCTCTTCACGACGAGATCGATGACCGAGGTCAGCGGGACGAGCTCCCCCTCCTGGAACCACCACTTCGCCTCGCAGAGGTGGCAGGTGGTGAACCTGAGGTCGCGGTCGCCAACGGTCATCGAGATCGCGATGAGATCGCCTTGTCGGCAGGTGGGGCAGGTGCCGTTGCTGTCGGACATAGATGAAGTTTCGGCGCCGCACGTCGTTGAGGCCATAGCACGCCCCCGTCATCTATCGTCTGGGCCGCTGCCCGGCCAGATGGTCCCCGGCCCCCGGCGACGGGACACTGGTCGGGGGACGGATCGGGCGCCGTCTGCCCGAGGCCATCCGGCCGGAGGCCACAGGGAACGCAGGGCGGTCGTCGGTTCAGACCGCGACGGTGGTCGTCCGGCGGTCCTGGACGATCCAGCCGACCGGTGGGGTCATGCGCCGGACGTGCTCGGGACACAGATCGAGGAGGTTCGGGTCGCGCTCGTCGAAGAGGTCATGAACGACGACCGTCCGCTCCGTGTAGGCGAGGGACACGGTCGCGACCGGCTCGTGGGAGCACCGCATCTTCGCGCAGACCCGCATCGCGGGCAGCCTAAATCACACATGTGTGATTTCAAGCACTTCCGACGATGACCCGGAGGATCAGGAATCTTTGCCCGGTGGAGTGTCCCAGTAGCCCGCGCTCGCCGGACGGTAGCCCACCACCAAAACGTGGGTCCCGACCGGCACCGATGGATAGAGCGCGGTGACCTCGTCGTTCTGCATCCGGATACAGCCGTGGGACGCGTAGCGTCCGATCGATGCCGGGTCGCTGGTGCCGTGGATGCGGATCAGGCCCGGGGCCGTGATGTAGAGCGCCCGCGGCCCCATGGGATTGCCGGGTCCGGGCCCGACCACGAGCGGCTCGCCCGCACCCCAACCGTCCGGCGCGGGGTTGTGCCAGGTAGGGTCGACCTGTTTGTCGTAGATCGTCCAGTCGCCGACCGGCGTGGTGAAACCGGGCTTCGCTGTGGCCACGTTCCAGGTATGCATCACGTGGAACCCGTCGTAGAGATCGAGCTCGTTGCGGTCGACGTGCACGACGATCGTCCGCCCCAGGGTGTCGTCGGCGACCTTCGGCTGCACGGCGCGCGTGTGGAGCACGACGGTGTCATCGCCTGCTGCGAGCGCCCTCCGGACCGCGATGGCCGCGGATCGCGGCGGCACCGTCGATCCGGTCTTCGCGTGGATGAAGCTGACGTCTGTGAGCCCACCGTTGAGGCCGATCGATGCATCGCGGGGTGCCACGTAGACGTCTCGCGCGATCCGCCGGATCCAAGTGTCGACCCCCCCTCCCGTCGTCCGGTAGTCGAGCGGAAGGTCGACGCCGAGGGCCTCACCACGGATCCGGTGCCACGCGCGATCGAACGTCCCCATACCGTTCCCGGCGCGGAACGCACCGTCGACCGCTCGCTTGACCGCAGCCTGACGACCGAGCGCCCCGAGCGTGGTCGTCCAGTGATCCTCGCCGACCGTCACCGTCAGTTGGGCGCGGAGGTCGCTTCGGACGAGTGACTGGACGGCTCGCGTCGCCTCCGGGCGGGTCATCCCTCCGACGTCGACGCCGGCGACCCGGACACCCGGGAGGATCCGATCCGCATGACCGGCTTCGTACCGGTACGCCGCGTAGGCGACCCCGCCGAACACGAGCAATGCAACCCCAGCCACCGCAATGACGATGGCGATGTGCGGGCCGAGCCGGCGCTTGCGGCTGTGTCGTCCTCTGGCCATGGGGACTATCGGGACCTCTGGATCCGTCGATGATACCGGTGGGAAAGCGTACCGGGCTCAGCCGGGGACGAGCGTATCCGCCGGCACCGGGGTCCCGATCGCCGATCCATACGATGCGAGCCCCTTCGCTCCTCCGGACGTGGACGCGCCGAGCGCGACGATCGGCCCGTCGGCCGTGATGAGGACGGCCGCCCGATCGGCTTGCTCGAGGAATCCCTTCGGAGCTCCGGCGACTCGGCCGGCCGGCACCGTGATCGTTACGGGCGGGGGGGGAGGACCTGGTCCCTGCGTCAGGAGCTGCAGGGTGACCCGAACGGGGGTCGGGCCCGGATCCACCAGCACGAGCTGTGGGTGCGCGGGCTCCCCGTCGACCGTTGGGATCACGACCCACGCGAGAGCGGGCGTGGCCGCGCCTCCCGTCGCGGCGTCGTCGCTCTGCTGTCCTCGGGCCCGGAGAGCGGCGACGAACGGCACCCCCGCCTCGGACGTGACGTCCACGGAAGACGGACCGACGGAGATGATCGGATACCCCGCGGTCGAGGCGCCGGGTTGCTGGGTGCTCCCCGCCGTGCCCGCCGCCTGGGGCACGACGGATGACACGAGCTGGGCAGCGAACTGCATCCCCTGGGTCCCGGGGACGAACATCGCGAGCTGGGACTGTCCGGCGCCTTCGGCGACGGGGAGGTAGGCGGTCGTCGTGGTGGCCGGCGCGCCGATGACGGACCGGACGCCCCCGTCGGGGCTCTCGCTGAGACTCGCCGCAGCCACTCGGCCTCGACTCACGTCGATCTCGGCCCCCACGATGTCCTGCCCCAGCACCTTGGCGCCGACGCTGAGCGCGATGCTTCTTCCCGGAGGGAGCGTCCGGTCGATCCAATCCGCGCTCCGGACGGGAGGCAGACGCCGTCGGAACAGCGCCACGTCGAACACGGCCTCGACCGAGAACGGGTTCATCACCACCAAGTAGGAACGATGGCCTTGCTGGGTGTCGGAGTCGGTCATGAACCACGTGCGTGAGGCGGCCGGGGCGCACGGTTCGACGCCGAGCCCGCGCGACGGAGGAGCGGCTCGAACGAGCCAGCCCGCGGCGATCCAACCGCCGAATACCTCGATGTACGTCGCGTCGGCCGTCGATCCCGCCTCCACGGGTTGGAGGACCTCGTGACCGGCAGGCACGGTGATCGCGACCGGTGCGGACGGAGCTCCTTCGCTCAGTTCCGTCAGGCGAACGTCGACGGGCTGCGGGCCGGGATCGGCCAGCGCGATCGTGCCGCTCCACCCTTCGCCGCCGCCGTGCGGACAGAGCCAGACGCTGGAGACGGCGGTACCCCGCACGGCGGCGGCGGGGGTCGCCGGACCGGCCCGCTCCGCGGCGATCCCGCCCACGACGACGAGACCGATCACGACGAGCACGAGGACGCCTCGCCCGTACCTCCTCACGGCGTCGACCCGTTCATCGGGCGACCGGCTTCCGGGTGATCCACAACGCGGCGGCCCAGACGGCGGCCAGCACCCAGATCGCGATCGTGCGGGGGAGCTGTGCGCCGTACCGGATCGAGATCGAAGGACCATCCACGGGGAACGATGTCGCCCACCCGAACGCCCGATCCGGCTCCCCGGCTCGACCCTGCAGCGCCCAGGCATCGTCGAACTCCGTCGAGAGCGCGGCGAGATCGCCGCCGCCGGTCGCACCTGACCAGCCACCCTCGACCTGCGGCAGCGGGACCGAAGGCACCGCGGTCAGTCGCTGCGTCGCCGCGGGTTGCCCGACCGCGACGATATCCGCGGTCTTCGCGTTCGCCTTCAACACGGCTGCAGGCGGAAGGGACGCGTCGTTCAGCCAGATCGCGAGGCCTGCCGCCGGTACCACGTCAAGATCGACCTGGGCATCGAGCTTGGCTCGGGCGGCATCGGTGAGCTGGTCGTCACTCGCGACCAGGTAGCGCACGCCGAAGGGAGCGAGGAGCGCGCCCCCGTGGATCGACGTCCCCGACAAGATCTCGCCAAGGGCTTCGCGCATCGCGTCGCTGCCCGGCCCGACGAGGGGTCTCGCGGTATCGATCGCGAGCGCGCCGGCGCGCGTGGTGATCCCGTATCGGAGCGTTGCCTCCCCCGCCTCGACCACCCCCTGGGGGTCGCCCCCGGGCGCCGGGAACGAGCGACCATCGTCGGCGCCGACCCACAGGACGCGGAACGAGCCCTTCGAGGAAGAGTCCACGAATGCCCAGGCAGCCGGGATGCGGTCGGGGCCGCCGATCGCCCACTGCGCGGTCATGGCGGCGACGGCTTGGAGGAGGATCCCACCCGCCAGCGTCAGCGTGAGCAGCGCCGTCCCCACCTGGCGGAAGCCGAACGCCGCCCGACCGAGACCACCGATCGCCGATGCGAGCCCGAACGCAACCAAGAATGCCTCGGCGGTCGCCGTCAGCGACACGTACACGGGCGTGTTCGCGACCTGGCTGGGAAGGTAGCCGGCGGCCGAGAGCCACGCGAGGATGAGCCCGGCGATCGCGATCACGCTGGCCCGCAGCGCGGGCGCTCGCCGGTCGCCGCTGGCGAGCGCCAGGCCCAGGGCAGCGGCAACCGGAAGGAACAACGCGGGTGCCCAGGTCGCGGGCCCATCCTCGAACGCGAGCCGCACGAGATGCCACGGATCGCTCGATCCGAGCTCCGAGCCGAGTGACGCTCCGTGCCCGGCGACGAGCGAGGGAACGAACGGGAAGAGGAGAACGGCCGCGCCGACCGCGGACAGCGCGACGATCGCGAGGCCGCGAGCCCGCCGAGAGCCCGCGACGAGCTGAGCGATCGCGACGACGCCGATCGCCAGCAGCAACCCCGGCACGAACGCGACCCCGACCGCGATCGTCACGGCCAGCCCCGCGATGAACCGCCAACGTCCGTCGGGAGGCTCGGCGGACCCGAAGGCGACCTCGAGCCGCTCGACGAGCGCAGGCAGGACGATCAACGCCGCGAGGAGCGCGATACGGCCGTCGGAGAACGCGGAGAGCATGACGGCCGACAGGCCGTACGCGGACGCCGCAACCACGGACGGGCCGGGCCGGCCGGTCAACCGAACCGCCGCGCGATAGCAGAGGATCGCCGCAAGGGCCGGGCCGGCCCCCACCATGACCTTCTGGGCCAGACCGGTGCTGGCGAACAACAAACCGGAGAGCCCGCCCATGAGCCCGAGCGCGGGGCTCGCTGCGAGCGATCCCCCGAGCGGGGTCGTCCGGTACGCGGAAACGAACTCCGCGAAGAAGCCCGACGGCGAGGTGGGAAACGTCGGGATGGCGCCGCCGTACAGCCGACCGGATCCGAAGAGGCCCCGCCCCGAGAGGGCACCGACGACGATCCCGAGGAAGCACGCGACGATCACCGGATGCGTCGAGACCAACGAGACCGTGCGCTGGCGGAGCCTCGCCGCCGCGGGCTCATCGGCCTCACCCGCCTCGAGCTCACGCTGTTCCTCCAAGATCCGCTCGGCGGTCGTGAACCAGCGCGGGAGCCGGAGTCCCGCCGACTCCGTGAACTTCCGAAGCACGTGATCCTTGATCCGTCGGTGCTTCTGGACGCGGCGCCGGGCACGGAGCGTCCCCGGCAGGTGCGCGACGTTCCAGCCGATCGCGGCGACGACCTCGAATGCCTCCTCGAACCGGCGAGACAACAGCAGGAAGAGGAGCCGAACCACGGTGAGCGCCACACCGAGCGGCACGACCCAGGCCAACGTCAGCAGCCCGTCGTTCTTGAGGACGGCCGCGAGCGCGGCACGATCCTCCTCATACCGGCGGCTCCGCTCGACGCCCGGTCGATCGTCGCGCTCGCCCACCGCGGCATGGCGCACCCGCGCGAGCGGTGTCATCAGAACGTTGAACCCGGCGATCCGAGCTCTCCAGCACAGGTCGAGATCGCCGTCGTCATCACCGAGCCGTTCGTCGAACAGCCCACTCGTCTGCCAGACCTCTCGAGCGACGAGCATCGCGCACGAATCGACCGACAAGACCTCGAGGACTCGGTCGAACTGGCCTTGATCGATCTCCTCAGCCTGCAACGCCGAGTAGGGGTGGCCGAACAGGTCGGCGGATCGCCCGACATCTCGGAGACGCCGAGGGTGATCCCAGTCGACGATCTTCGCACCGACGATCCCGACGCGTTCGGCGCCTGCGAGCATGGTCGCCTCCACGAGCCTCGTGACGGCTTCAGGATCCAGGACCGCGTCGTCATGCAGCAGCAGGATGAAGTCCGCCTCCGCGGCGACCGGATGCGCGACGGCTTCGTCGAAGGAGCGAGAGAGTCCCAGGCGGCTGTCGTGCCGCAGCACCCGGCCCGCGCCGAGCGCCTGGACGAGCAACTCGTTCGAGCCGTCGGTGGAGGCGTCGTCGACCGCGAGGACGCCGACACGTGGGTACGTCTGCACCGCGAGGGCTTGGAGGCACTCGCGGAGCCACTCGGCCGCGTCCCGGACCGCGAGGACGACGAGGACCGAGGGGGCGCGCTCGGGCGGAGAGGAGTATGCGGTGGTTGCACTCATGCGCGGTTCACGCGGGCGGCGAGCCTAGCACCGGGCGGCAGCTGGAACGGAAAAGGGGCCCCGAGGGGCCCCTTTCCGTGATCGGGCACCGAAGCTCAGCGCTTCTTGGCGCTGGTCCTCTTGCGGGCCGCCGTCTTCTTGGCCGGACGCCGCTTCGCGGTGCTCTTCTTGGCAGAGGACTTCTTGGCCGTCCGCCGCTTGGCCGGAGACTTCCTGGCCGCAGACTTCTTGGCCGTCCGCCGCTTCGCCGCGCTCTTCTTTGCGGCGGTCTTCTTGCGCGCTGCCGGCTTCCGCCGTGCAGTGGTCTTCTTGGCGGCAGACTTCTTGGCCGTCCGCCGCTTGGCGGTCGACTTCCGAGCCGTCGTCTTCTTGGCGGCGGTCTTCTTGCGAGCCGCGGTCCTCTTCGCCGGGCGCCGCTTCGCCGTGCTCTTCTTCGCCGTGGTCCTCTTCCGAGCCACGGTCCTCTTGGCAGGCCGCCGCTTCGCAGCGCTCTTCTTCGCGCTGCTCCTCTTGGCAATCGCCATGCCTTGCCCCCTTTCGTTGCCTCGCCGTTCGGTTTCTCAGGACGCCATGCGTTTCAGGCGCCGCCGTTCCCGTTCGCTCATCCCGCCCCACACGCCGTAGCGTTCATCGCGGCGGAGGGCGTAGTTCAGGCATTCGATGCGGACGGGACACTCGCTACAGATCCGCTTGGCCTCCCTCGATGAGCCTCCCTTCTCGGGGAAGAAGATCTCCGGGTCGTGGTCCCGACACCGCGCTCTCTCTTGCCAAGGGATGTAATGGTGCACTCTCGTCTCCCCCCGAAATCACATCCGTGTGATTCTGAGGGAAGAACGCCTCCGATGACAAGAGGTTTACCGAAGGAATTCCTGCCTGTTCCCTCATCGATCTCGCGTCAATCGTGTCGCGCTTGAGCCTCGCTGACAAGAACATATGGCGGGAAATGTGGTGGTCAAGCTGGTTGACGGAAACCGTCAACCAGCTTGACGGGTTTTCCACATACGGGGGTTTCAGACGCGAGCGATGCGGTCGTAGGTTGTACTTCGCACCGCCGGAACACGCCCGATCGCACGGATCGCATCGTCGAAACGGTCGGGTGTCATCTCGATCCCCCACTCCGCCCCGGCCATCCGGCTGATCGTTTCCTCCATCAGGGTCCCGCCGAAATCGTTCGCGCCGCTCTGCAAGATGCGCTGGCACGCTTCCACACCGAGCTTGACCCACGACACCTGCACGTTGTGGATAAGTCCGTCGAGGAGGATCCGAGCGACCGCATGCATCCGCAGGTCGTCGTCGAAGCTCGGGCCGGGTCGCGCGTTCCCGGCGAGATAGATCGGCGCGTTGCGATGGACGAACGGGAGCGGGACGAATTCCGTGAATCCTCCGGTGTCCGATTGGATCGAGGCGAGGCGCCGGATGTGCGCGACCCAATGCGGCGGCGCATCGACGTGCCCGAACATGATCGTGCTCGAACTGCGGATCCCCAGACCATGTGCGGTGCGGATGATCTCCTCCCACGTGTCGGCCGGGAGCTTCCCCTTGGTGAGGGACCAGCGGATGTCGTCGTCCAAGATCTCGGCGGCCGTCCCGGGGATCGTGTCGAGCCCGCTCGCCTTCGCTTCGGCGAGGAATTCGTGGAAGGAGATGCCGAGCTTGGTCGCGCCGTTCAGGACCTCCATCGGGCTGAAGGCGTGCAGATGGATCCCGGGAACGCGCTCCTTCACGGCGCGGACGAGGTCGAAGTAGAAGCTTCCCGGCAGATCGGGATGGATCCCGCCTTGCATGCAGATCTCCGTCGCGCCGCGCTGCCACGCCTCTTCAGCTTTGTCCGCGACCTCGGTCAACGTGAGCGTGTACGACTCCGGGTCGACCTCGCGCTGCGCGAACGCGCAGAACCGGCATCCCACGTAGCAGACGTTCGTGAAGTTGATGTTCCGGTTGACGACGTAGGTCACCTCGGGACCGACAGCCTCGGCGCGGAGCTCGTCGGCGACCCGGCCCAGCGCGTCGAGCGCCGGTCCCTCGGCACGGAACAAGGCGAGGGCCTCCGCATCGCTGATCGGCCGGCGCGCAGCGGCCTTCGCGAGCGCCGAGCGGACGTCGGTGTCCAACCGTGCCGGGTCGACGTGCGCGGCCGACCAGGCCCGGGTGACCTCGTTCTCGACGGCATCCAGCTCGCCGTAGACGACCTCGGCGTCCGCGCGGAGCCCCGCGCCCTGTTGCTTCGCGAAGGTCAAGGCGATCGTCCGAGGACGCCACGAGACCTCGGGATCTTGCCAGGGGATCGGTGCGGGTCGCTGCCCGTCGACCCCGAGCCCATCCGCGCCGAGCAGCGCCGACACCGGTGAACGCATCTTGCCCGCGATCCACGGGTCCGGGCGAGCGGCGTAGGACGGGTAGATCGCCAGCCGCTCGCGAAGGCGTTTGCCTCGGGCGCCGGTCGTTGCCGCGAGCGCGTCGACCTTCGGCCACGGGCGCTCGGGGTTCACGTGGTCGGGCGTGAGCGGTGACACGCCCCCCCAGTCGTTGATCCCCGCGTCCAGGAGCCGGAGCCGCTGGTCCGGGTCCGAGAGGTTCGGCGGCGCCTGGATGCTCACGTGCGGACCGAGGACGAGCCGGGCGGTCGCGACCGCGGCGAGGAACTCCTCTTCTTGTGGTTCGGGTGCGAGGCGCATCGCCGTGCCGGCTTTGGCACGGAAGTTCTGAACGATGACCTCCTGCACATGGCGGTACCGGCGGTGCAGGTCACGGATCGCGAAGAGGCTCTCGCCTCGTTCGCGCGGCGTTTCGCCGATCCCGACCAGGATCCCGGTGGTGAACGGGATCGCGAGCCGGCCTGCATCTTCGATCGTCCGCAAGCGCACCGCCGGAACCTTGTCGGGCGACCCGGCGTGCGGCCCGCCCTTCTCCGAGAGCCGGTCAGCCGACGTCTCGAGCATCAGCCCCATCGAAGCGCTCACGTGCTTGAGCCTCGCGAGCTCCTCGTAGGACATCACGCCCGGGTTGAGGTGCGGGAGGAGCCCGGTCTCCTCGAGGACGCGAACGGCCGCCGCGCGCACGTACTCGAGCGTCGTGCGGTAGCCACGGTCCATCAGCCAGGCGCGCGCCGCCGGATATCGCTCCTCGGGACGGTCCCCGAGGGTGAACAGGGCCTCCTTGCATCCGAGCGCGCGACCGGCCTCGGCGATCGCGACCACCTCTTCGAGGCTGAGGTACGGGTGTTCGAGCTTCGCCGGCGGCTTCGCGAAGGTGCAGTAATGACAATGGTCGCGACACAGCATCGTGAGCGGGATGAACACCTTGCGCGAATAGGTGACGGTGTCGCCCCATCCCAGGTCGCGGAGATGACGAGCCGAGGTCATCGCGCGCTCCAGATCCGCGTCACGGGCCAGCAGCAGTGCCTCGACCTCGTCCAGGGAGAGGGCCTTGCCCTGTTCCGCTCGGGAGAGCGCGCGGCGGCGGGTCTGGGCGAACCCCATCCCGGCGGCCATAGCGGGCGAGCCTACTACCCTGGTTCCCGCATGCGGACGATCACGAGGGTCCCATGAAGGTCGCGGCGCTCGCCGGCGGCATCGGCGCGGGGAAGTTCCTTCGAGGTCTCGAGCGGGTCGTCCCCGGATCCGACCTGACCGTGATCGTCAACGTTGCCGATGACATCGTCGTGCATGGTTTGCACGTGTCCCCCGACCCCGACTCGGTCACCTACTGGCTCGGTGATGTCTTCGATCGTGACCGCGGATGGGGCCGGAGGAACGAGTCCTTCCGGGCAACGGAGGAGCTCCGGACGATCGATCCCGAGGCCGCGTGGTTCGGGCTGGGGGATCTGGACCTGGCGACGCATCTGTTCCGGACCGGGCGGCTGGCAGCCGGAACACCGCTGTCGGCGGTGACGGCGTCGATCGCCCGGCGGTTCGGCGTCGAGGCCCGCGTGCTGCCCGTGACCGACGACCGCGTCGAGACGAGGATCGAGTGCGTCGACCAGCTGACCGGCGAACGGCTCGACCTCCACTTCCAGGAGTACTGGGTGCGTCGGGGGGCGCGCGATGCCGTGAAGGGGATCCGCTACGACGGGGCCCTCGACGCCGCCCCCGCGCCCGGTGTGCTCGATTCGATCGCTGAGGCAGACGTCGTCGTGGTCTGCCCGTCGAACCCCGTCGTCTCGATCGGCCCGATCCTCGAGATCCCGGGCGTTCACGACGCCGTGGCGGCGCGGCGAACGGTCGCCGTCGGGATCAGCGGGATCGTCGCCGGGGCTCCCGTCTCGGGGATGGCGGACAGACTCATGCCGGCCGCCGGGATCGAGATCACGGCGGCCGGGGTCGCCGAGCACTATCGCGACCTCGTGGGCGCCTGGCTGCTCGACGACGTCGACCGGGAGCTGGTTGCGCGGGTCGAGTCTCTCGGCATCCGGTGCGGCGCGACCGACACGATCATGGTCGATGACGATCGCGCGGAAGCGGTGGCGCGCGCCGCGCTCGCGCTGTTGGCGTGAAAGAGTCCCGGTGAGCATCGAGGTCCTGCCGGTCGACGGTCTCCCCGAGATCCGGCCCGGCGACGACATCGCATCGATGTTGGAGGAGCCGCTGCGCGCGCTAGGCGCGCGCAGCGGCGACGTCGTCGTCGTGACGCAGAAGATCGTGTCGAAGGCGGAGGGCCGCGTGGTCCCCGACGGGGACCGCGCGGCCTGGGTCGAGCGAGAGACGGAGCGCGTGGTGGCGCGTCGCGGCGATCTCACGATCGCCGCGACGCGCCACGGCTTCGTGTGCGCCAACGCCGGCGTGGACGCCTCCAACGTCGACGGCGGCGGGCTCACCCTGTTGCCCGTCGACCCGGACGGCTCAGCGGAACGGATCCGAGCGGTCCTCGCGGGATCGCTCGGGATCGACGACCTCGGGATCGTGATGACGGACACCTTCGGGCGGGCATGGCGCGAGGGAGTGATCAACGTCGCGATCGGGGTCGCCGGGATCCCCGCGCTGATCGACCTGCGCGGTGCCTCCGACCACACCGGACGCGAGCTCGAGGCGACGATCGTCGCGCTCGCGGACGAGATCGCGGCCGCGAGCGGTCTGGTGATGGGGAAGGCGGCACGCGTGCCGGCCGCGCTGGTCCGCGGCGTCGCGACCGGGGGGGCATCGGCGGGGCGCGGATCCGACCTCGTCCGGGGTCCCCACGACGACCTGTTCCGGGAGTCGCCGCTCCAGGCGCTTCACGCGCGCCGGACGATCAGGTCCTTCGCACCCGGCCCGGTTCCCCACGAGGCGCTCGAAGAGGCGATCCGCGCCGCCTGCACGGCGCCGGCGCCGCACCACACGCGTCCCTGGCGCTTCTCGGTGCTGACCGGCGCCCCGGCGCGGCGCGGGCTCCTCGCCGCGATCGCCGACGCGTGGCGGGCCGATCTCCGAGGCGACGGGACCTCCGAGGATGTGATCGCACGGCGGATCGCGAACAGCGACGCGGTCCTCGGACAGGCGCCCGTCCTGATCGTCCCGTGGGTCTCCTTCGCCGGATCCCACCCCTACGCCGACGCCGAGCGGTTGCACGCGGAGCAGGAGATGTTCCTGCTCTCCGGCGGCGCCGCGATCCAGAACCTGCTCCTCGCGCTGCACGCGCAAGGCCTCGCCTCGTGCTGGATCAGCTCGACCCTGTTCTGTCAGGAGGAGACCCGCACCGTGCTCGATATGGACGACGGGTGGTTCGCCCTCGGCACCGTCGCGTGCGGGCGGATGCCGGAGGGCGGGGCCGGACGGCCCCGCCCTCCGATCGATCTGGCCGCGTTCGCTCGCTTCGATTAGCCGACGACGCCGTGGATGAAGTACCAGGCGAAGATCGCCGACACGAGGTACATCAGCGGGTGCACGTCCCGCCCCCTGCCGCGAAGGACCGCGATCACGGTGTAGGACAGGAACCCCGCGCCCACCCCGTTCGTGATCGAGTACGTGAACGGCATCAGCGCGACCGTGAGCAAGACCGGGATCCCGATCCCCGGGTCCGCCCAGTCGATGTCCTTCACCAGGGTCATCATGTAGTACCCGACGATCACCAGGATCGGCGCCGTCGCCACCGCCGGAACGATGCCCGCGATGGGCGAGAAGAACATGCACAGCAGGAACAGCGCGCCGACGACGACCGCGGTCAGCCCCGTGCGTCCTCCCTGGGAGACGCCGGAGGCGCTTTCGATGTAGGTGGTGTTCGACGACGCGGACGCGGCGCCGCCGGCCACGGCGGCCAGCGAGTCGACCAGCAGGACCCGCTTGACCCCGGGGAGCCGCCCATCGGCGTCGAGCATCTTCGCCTCGCCGCCGATCCCGATCACCGTGCCGATCGTGTCGAAGAAGTCCGACAGCATCACCGAGATCACGATCGCCGCCGCGGTCCAGAAGCCCAGCGAGCTGAAGAAACCGAAACTGAAGTTCCCCACCAGCGAGAAGTTCGGCGTCGCCGTGAGGTGCGCGAAGCCGGGCCACGCCGCGGATCCGTCGGTGAACACGCCGAGGTGCTTCACCTCGTTCACGATCGTCGCAGCGACCGTCGTCGCCACGATCCCGATCAGCAACGCGCCCTTGACGCGCCGGGCAACGAGCGCGCTCGTCAGGAGCAGACCGAAGACGAAGAGCGCGAGGGACCAGGAGCGGAAGTTCGCAACGATGGTGACGGGCGGAACCGGTCCCGGCTTCGCCTGCACCACGACCCCGGCGTTGACGAGACCGATGAACGCGATGAACAGCCCGATCCCGATCCCGATCGCGCGCTTCAGGTCCATCGGGATCGCGTTGAGGATCAGTTCCCGCAGACCCGTCAACACGAAGATCGTGATCAAGATCCCCTCGGCGACGATCACGCCCATCGCCTGCGGCCAGGTGAGCCCGAGGGTCCCGACCAAGGAGAACGCGACGAACGCGTTGAGGCCGAGGCCCGCGGCGAGCGCGAAGGGGTATCGCCCGTAGATCCCCATCGCGAGCGTCATCACGCCCGCGACGAGTGCGGTAACCGTGAGGACTTCCGGGAACGTGAGACTCACGCCCTGGCTGTCCTTGACGGCCCCGAGGATCGCCGGGTTGACGAACAGGATGTACGCCATCGTCAGCCACGTCGTCACGCCGGCGGCGATCTCGGTCCGAACCGTCGATCCACGCTCCGTGATGCCGAAGTAGCCGTCGAGGCCGCTCCTGCCCTGCGCCTCGGGTACCCGCACCATGTGGCTCTGCTCCGTCTCCGCCATGGACCACCCCTCATGCTCCGGTCGGCCGCGGGCGCCGACGATGGCCGGGGAAGGCGCTGCGAGCATAGGAACCCGACGAGGCGCGCGCAACAACGACGAACCGCGCACCTGCCGTGGGCGCGGCGTCCGTTACCCTTTGAACCACCGCAGGGATGCCGAACCGTCGCCGGAACGAGCGCCCGATCGAGAGGATCCGAGTGTCGCAAGATCAGGACCGCCGACAGACGAAGGCGGAACGCAAGGAGCAGGCGCGTCGCGAGCGCATCGAGCTCGAGCGCAGGATCGCGAGCCGGAAGCGCGGCCGGCGCCGGGCGCTCATCGTCGGCGTCGTGGTGGCCGTGGGTGTTGGAGCCATCCTGTTCGCGCTATCGCAGGGCAACGGCACGAACAGCGCGAACGGCAGCGCCAGCCCGTCGGTGACGGTCCATCTGCCCGACCCCGCGAAGATGCCGGGGATGCTCCGGACCGCTCCTCCGTGGTCGGACAATGTCGCGCAGGCAAACGAACGGCTCGCGCAGCTCGGCCTGCCGCAGCTCGGTGCCGTGCTGCATCACCACGCGAACCTCCTGATCTACGTGGACGGGCAACAGTTCCCGGTGGCGGCCGGCATCGGGTACAACCCGAACGCGAACGTGTTCTCGCCGCTGCACACCCACGACACGAGCGGCGTCATCCACATCGAGTCCGCGGACCCGACCTTCCAGCCGGTGCTGGGGCAGTTCTTCGACGTGTGGGGCGTCTACCTCACGAAGGAGTGCCTCGGCGACAAGTGCGCCGCGGGCCACTCGACCTTGCACGCGTACGTCAACGGCAAGGAGTGGACGGGCGATCCCACGCAGATCCCACTCAACGACCAGCTGGTGATCGTCCTCGCGTTCGGTTCGGCGGACCAGGTCCCGAACCCCGTTCCTGCCAGTTACGTACCCCCCGCGTGATGGCGACGAAGAAGAAGCGGTCGCGGCCGCCCGCTTCGCGGGCGGCCGCGACCGCAACCACCGGAGGTGGCGCCAACCCCGATCGGCGCGAGCGCAAGGAAGAGGCGCGCCGCGCTCGCGAGGCCGAACGCAGGCGTTCGGCGCGGCGCGCGGCGATCCGGCGGGCCTTGATCTTCGCGACCGTGGCCGTCGTGCTGCTGGTCGTCCTTTCGTTCCTGACCAGGGCCGGCTCCGCCAAGCCGCTCTCGGCCCTCGCCGTTGCCGCCGCGCAGGCAGCGGGGTGCTCCGGGGTGCAGACGCCGGCGGCCTCGGCGCCCGGTGGCCTGCACTTGGCGTCGGGCCAGGACTACACGTACCCGGATCATCCCGCGACCTCGGGTTACCACGACCCCGCGCCCCTGCCCCCGACCCCCCGCGTCTACATCACGCCCGTATCAGAGACGCAGGCCGTTCATACCTTGGAGCATGGCTCCGTGATCATGTACTACCGGCCGTCCGGAGATGGGGGCATCGGCGCGGATGTCGTCTCGGCGCTGGGGCCGGTCGCCACCGGTAACCACGCGACGTACCTGATCCCGTATTCAGACCTGCCGAACGGAACGGGCTTCGCGCTCACGGCATGGAACAAGCTGATCACGTGTCCCGCGTCGATCACCGCACCGCAGGCAATAACCCTGTCGCAAGGGTTCGTGGATTCGTTCGCGTGCACCAACAACGCACCCGAGGGCAAGCTCGGGGACGGCTGCTAGCTCGGCACGACCGAGCAGGGGTCGCCCGCGGGACACTCGACACGACCGTGTTCGAAGACGGCGCGTGTGCCTCCGCCGGCGCGCGGCAGGACGCGGGTGGTCGGGAAGCCGAGCGAGCCCGCCGCGCCGCCGGCGCCGCGGTAGGCGGTGAGGACGGGACCCCAGAGGGCGTGCGCGCCGACGCCCTGCTTCCAGTAAACGCGTCCCCGCGCGAAGTCGATCCGTTTGCAGACGCACGACATCGCCGCGGTCGAAAGGGAGGAGGGTCCTGGCGATCCGCCCCCGAGGACGTGCACGGCGCTCACCGGCACCCCGAGGACGCCACCGCCCGAGCCGACCGCTCGATACTCGTCGTCCACGACCCCGCGCAGCCAGACGGTCAGGTTCAGATGCCCGTTGCGGTACAGCCCGCCCGTCTGGAAGTGTTGTTCCCCGCCTCCCGGGACCGTGACCCGGGGTGACGCGGGGAGGCCCGGCGCGCACATCAACCCGTCGTAGGCCGTCCGGATCCCGCCGGTGATGATGCGGTTGCTGTTGATCCACACCCGATCGTCCGGGAGTCCCAGCGCTGCCCGGAGCTCGGTCCCCGTGACCTTGGCCGACCCCGTCGACCCGACGGCGACGGCGGTCATGATCCGCCCGCCGTCCGCCCGGGCGATGTGCGAGAACGTGGTGACCGTGCCGATCGATCCGGTGTACGGACGGAGGCGAGCGGTCAGCGTCGCCGTGTCGAAGCTCAGCGTCCAGGCCTTCCAGGGATTCGCCCCCGTCCACTCGCCGGGATCGCAGACGCCGGTCAGCCACGGGATCGCATACGCAGGATCGCCTCCGTGCCACACGTCCTGGACGCTGTCCGAGTGCCCGCCATCCGAGGCGGCATAGAACGCCTGGATCACGGCCCCGCGGTAGGTCACGATCTCGCCCCGCGATGCCGCGACCGCGTGGACCCACCGTCCACCGTCGGTTCCGGATTCCCGGTCGTATCCGATGTAGGTCTGGTCCCCCGACCCGTCGGTGAGATGGCAGTTGCAGTCGGCCCGGATCCCGTAGTGCCGCATCGCGTACACCGCGTACGAACGCGCGGCGACGGCCTGGGCCTCCATCGCCTGCGTCGGCCACGAGGCGGGAACCTCGCCGAGGCCGTCGAGGTAGCTTTGGAGCCCGAGCCGAGCGATCAACCGCTCGACGCACCCCCCGGCACCGGCGCACGACGTGAGGTTGAACTCGATCGTCCCGCGCGCGTAGGCGAACCCGTCGTACCAGATCGAGTCGGCCTCCGGGATGAACACGCGAGCACCGTCGTCGGCGTAGGTCAGGAACAGGTCCCTCGAGGGAGACCCCCAGGTGTGCCCGCCGACCAGCGCGCGTGTCGCGTTGCGGATCGCGTACGCACTCTGCGTGCTCCGCACGGTCCACGTGGTGCCGGGCCCGATCGATCCGACCAACCTGCCGGAGAACGGCGCCCCGATCCACAATCGAACCCGATGCACCTGAGCCGTCAGGTGGACGAGGCTTCGCTGCGTGGTGAGTCCGACACGGATGTTGCGCGGGAGCGGCGCCGAGGCATCCACCCGGGTCCCCCGGTAGAAGTGGGTGAGGATCTTCCGGTGCCCCCACCCCATGTTCGCGAGACCGTACGCGCCCCACTGCGACATCCCGAGCCCGTGGCCGTCACCCGAACCGTAGAACGAGACCGACCCGCTCGCCCCGGCGGCCACCGGAACGATGGAAAGCGACAACGCGCCGATCGAAGCGGCTATGAGGAACATGCAGAGGCGTCGTCGCATCGTTCGGGTTCCCATCCCCCATCACGTGGTCCGGCGCCACGTGGGTCATGTGCCGGAGCCCAACCATCGACGGTTCCCGGGAGCCTATTGAGTCGGGCGGCCGGCGGAACCGGCCTCGGCCGTACGAGGGACGGGTGGGGGCCAGGGCTCGCTACGGGGGCCAGGGCTCGTTACGTCGGAGAGGCTTCGGTATCCGTCGGCACGCGCCGACCCGAAAATGAGACCTCGTCCGGCACCCGGGATCCCGCCCCCAGGACGCAGTCCTCGACCGTGGCCCCGGCGCCGACGTGGGCGCCCGGGCCGAGGATCGACCGGAACACGCGCGCTCCGCCCCCGATCGAGGCGCCGGGATGCACCACCGAGTCATCCACCTGGGCGTCGGGCCCCACCCGTGCCTCGGCGCCGATCGCCACCCACCGCCCGAGACGCGCGCGTGGATCCACGCCCGCCGTCGAAGCGACCCACGGCGATTCGTACGTCACCCCGTGGACCTTCCCGTCCAGCATGTCGAAATGCGCCTGCAGGTACTTCTCGGGCGTTCCCAGATCCAGCCAGTACGCGTCGGCGAGGTACCCGTAGACCGGTCCGCCGCTCGCGATCACGGACGGGAAGATCTCCCGCTCGATCGAGAGCTCGCGATCCGCGCTCCACGGCCGGAGGGCGGCCGGGTCGAGGATGTACGTGCCGGCGTTGACATCCCCGGGGATCGCATCGAGGGGCTTCTCCAGGAACTCGAGGACGCGGCCCCGTTCGTCCGTTGCCACCAAGCCGAACGGGCGGGCGTCCTCGACGTGGTGCAGCGAGATCGTGACGACGGCGTCGTGCTCCCGGTGGGATGCGAGCATCCCGGTGAGATCGAGGTCGGTCAGGATGTCCCCGTTCAGCGCGAAGAAGGGATCGTCCCCGACCGCGTCCAGCGCGTTGACGATCGCGCCGCCGGTCCCGAGCGGCGCGGCCTCGGTGATCCAGGTGATGGCGGGGTCGCCCCGCCGAGCCTCGATGAACGGATGGAACGCTTCCTCGAGGTACGGCGACGACAGGATCACCTCGTGCACGCCGTGACGGGCGAGGTGGTCCAGCACGTGATCCAGGATGGGCCGGTCGACGAGCGGCAGCAGCTCCTTCTTCACCGTCTCGGTGAGCGGACGCAGCCTCGTTCCGAATCCTCCGACGAGGACGACAGCCTTCATCGCGCCGCGCCGTTCCCGCTCATGTGTGCGGCGTCTGGGCGACGAGCACGATCCCGGTGACGATGAAGGCGACCCCGAGCCAACGGAGCGGTTGGACCGTCTCGTGCAGGACGAGCACGGAGAACACGAGGATCAACACGTAGCTCAGCGCGGCGAACGGATAGGCGAACGAGAGCGACGCGCGCGACAGAGCGAACAGCCAGACCACCGCCGATAGGCCGAACAGCACGAGACCGCCCCAGACGATGGGAGACGACAACAGCGACCGCAGGCTCCCGGCGCTGATGTGGAGCTCGCCCGACGTCCCGGTCACGTGGTTGACGCCGGTCTTCAACGTGATCTGCGCGAACCCGGCAAGGACCACCGAGGTGAGGATGAGTCCGATCAACATCGTTCGGCTGCCTTTCTCGTGGACGATCTGGTCCGGTTCGGCGTTCACAGGTCCTCGACCTCCGCCGTGACCGGAACGTACGCCTGGTCCTTGCGACCCTCGATCTGCCGGACCTCGAAGGAATAGCGCTGATCCTGGACGTGATAGACGCGCTGGTTGTCGCGCGAGTGCACGCCGACCGTCACCCAGTACTGCCCTCCCGTGAAGGGCACCGGGCCGAGCTGGAACCGGACGCGACGCTTGCCGTCCAACCGGCCGAGGCCGACGCCTTGTTGCGCGGTGTCGCTTCCGAAGACGTAGTTGTTGGCGGCATCGTGCAGCGCGAACGACACCACCGGATCGTCGACCGGCTCGTTGGCCTTCAGATCCACCTGCAGCGTCACGCAGTCGCCGGGGGCGAGGGCGCCGGCCAGCGGGTCGTGACCACGCAGGAGCGAGCCGCCGAGGATCTCGACCTCTCGCGTCCCGCCTTCCCGGGCGAACTCGAGGTCGTGCCTCAGGATCGTCAACCGCATCTCTCGCACCACTTCGTCGGGAGAGCCGATCGCGTGCACCAGCCCGTGGTCGAGCATCACGGCCCGATCGGAGAGCTGGCGTGCCATGTCGAGCGCGTGCGTGACGAGCACGATCGTCCGGCCCTCCTTCTGGAACGTTCGCACCCGGTCGAGGCACCGTCCCTGGAACGCCTCGTCACCGACGGCGAGCACCTCATCGATCAAGATCACCTCCGGGTCGACGTGCACGGCGCACGCGAACCCCAGCCGCACGAGCATGCCGGAGGAATAGAACTTGACCGCCGTCTCCATGAAGTCCCCGAGCTCGGCGAACGCGACGATGTCGTCGTAGACGGTATCCGTCTCGCGGCGCGAGAGGCCGAGGAACGACGCGTTCAGGTAGACGTTCTCGCGCCCCGTGAGCTCCGGATGGAACCCGGCTCCGAGCTCGAGGAGCCCCGCCATCCGCCCGCGCTGACGGACCAGTCCTTGGGTCGGCCGAAGGATCCCGGCGATCACCTTCAGGAGCGTGCTCTTGCCGGAGCCGTTGTGTCCGATCAGCGCGAGGAACTCCCCCTCGGCGACGTCGAACGAGACGTCGCGTAAGGCCCAGAAATCCTCGGCGCGGGTCCGGCCGGCAAGCAGGCGTTGCTTCAGCGAGGTCGGCTTCTCTCGGTAGAGCCGGAATCGCTTGGAGAGGTCGCTCACCTCGATCGCGGCGGTCACAGCTCCTCCGCGAAGTCGCCCGACAACCCGAAGAACACTCGCCACGTTCCGTAGAGCAGGAGGCCGGACGCGAGCACGATCGTGCCCAGTCCGGCCGCGAGCTGTCCCATCGACAGCGGGATCAGCACGTCATGAGCATCGCTCGAGTGGTACAGAGCCGTCTGGAAGCCGCTGACGATCCACGCCATCGGGTTGAGGAGGTAGACGCGCCAGAGGAGCATCGGGTGCGAGTGCAGCACCACCTTTGCGTGCACCACCCCGATCGCATACACGATCGGGGTTAGCCAGAACCAAACGAGCAGCGCGAGCCCGATCAGATGGGTCAGGTCGCGGTAGCGGACGTTCATCGACGATACCCAGAACGTCACCGCCACCGTGAACAGCAAGAGCGCCACGAATGCGATCGGGTAGAGCCAGATCGTATGGAGCACGAGCGCGAACCCGGGGAACAGTGCCGCCCGCAGCGCGATGAAGAGCAGGAAGACGGCCGATTGGAGCAAGAAGTCAACGAGCGCCACGCCGATCGTCGCGAGCGGCAGGATCTCGCGAGGGAAGTAGACCTTCTTCACGAGGTTCGCGTTCATGATGACGGACACGGCGCCCTGGCTGAGCGCGGCGGAGAAGAGGTTCCACGGGAGCAGCCCGGCGAGCAGGAACACGGGATAGTCCTTCGCAGCGCCCCCGAGGACCGCCGCGACGAACGAGAAGACCGCGAGAAACACGACCGGGTTCAGCAGCGACCAGACCGCCCCGAGCACCGAGCCCGTGTACTTCACCTTGAGCTCTTTGCGAACGAGGTTCAGCAGCACCTCGCGGAACGACCACAGCTCGCGGATGCGCTGGCGCACCCGCAGGCGCGGCGGCTCGGACGTTCGTTCGGCGGTTCGGGCTACGGCGGCGATCGGGGCTCCTCGGAACGGTTGCACGGGAGAACACGCAGGTCAGCGGGAGTCTAGCAAGCGTCCCATGGAGAGCCGTTCCATCCTTCGGTGCATCACCGAACTCCTCAGCTTCTCCACGAGCGGCTCACGCTCGCCGTGAGCCGCTCGCGGGCGTGGAGCCGAGTGACCGCGGCTCGCGGACCTGCTCGAAGACCTCGTCGAAGAGGGGGAGCGTCCGCTCGTCGCAGTAGGCATCCTCGAACGCGCGCCGCGCGTTCGAGGACAGCTCGGCCGCCAACTCGGGGTCATCGCGAAGCCGACGGACGGCGTCGACCAGGCCGTCGGCATCGCCGTGGCGCACGGAGAAGCCGCACGCGTACCGCTCGATCGCCTCGTCGACGTTGGTTCCGACCGGTCCGACGTACACGATGGGGACCCCGCTCGCCAGCGCGCCGTGCAGCTTGCACGGGCTCATGATCCCCCGCGATCCGTCATCGAGCGAGATGAGCGCGCACCCGGCGCCGGCCAGAACGCTCGGCGTCGTGTCCTTGGGAACGTAGCCGCGCAACACCACGTCATCGAGCTTCCGGCGCCGAACCTCCTCGGCGAGCTCGGGATAGCGAACACCGCCGCCGACGAAGACGAAGGTCACGTCGCCGTCCTTCGCGAGGTCTTCGGCGGCACGGGTGATGGTGCTCGTCGGGTGCCCGTAGCCGAGGTTCCCCAGGTAGAGGACCACGAAGCGGTCTCTGAGCCCCGCCGATCCGTATCCATCCCACACGGCTGGATGCTGGTCGCGGGGAAACAGCGACACCGGCTCCCAGTTCGGGATCACCGAGCCCGGGGGCGAACCGTCACCGGTGGACGCGAGCGTGCGTCGGAGCATGGCGTCGTCGAGGGCGATCACGTGGTCGGTCTTCCGGAGCAGCCAACGCTGGATCGATCGCAGAACGCGCGACACGATGCCGCCGGCACGGATCGTGCCGTACTCCTCCGCCGCGTCGGGATAGACGTCGTGGCACCAATAGACGACGCGCGTTCGCGGATGCACGAGCCGGTGAACCACGGCCGCCAGCAGCGTGTACGGGGGGCTGGTGAGCGCGACGACCACGTCCTGGCGGGGCGCGACGGCGAGCCGCGTCACGGCACCGACCAGGAACGAGAGGTAGTCGGCCAATCGGTGACCGGTGCTCGCCTTCCCCAGACCGGGGGTCCACAACCGGATGATGCGCGGACGCTCCGACGTCACCGCCGCATCCGGAGCCGCCGTCGAGCGGCCCGGCGATCGCCCGAGGTACGCACCGCTGCCACAGATCACCGTCACCTCATCGCCCATCGATGCCCGGTGCTCCGCCACGGATGCGACGAAGGAGCCCGACGCGGCGACGTCGGGGGGGTAGAAGAGGTTGACGAAGGAAACGCGCACCGGTACCTCCGGGTCGACCAGGCGTGCGCCGCGGAGGAAGCGGTCCCGGCGGCGCTCGCTAGAGTACCAACCGTGCTCCGGCGAACAGACGCATGCGATCGTGCCCGCTAGCACGTCCGGCATGCGCGTCGCGGTCACGGTCGAACAATCCTGGCACGTCGTGCCCGGTGGGATCGCGGTCGCGACGGTCGAGCTGCTGCGGGCGTTGACCGCCCGCGACGGGTTGGACCTCGTCGGCGTTGCGGCGTGGCACCGCCGGCAGCCCGCCGCCGGGCTCGTTCCCCCCGTCCCCATCCGTCGGTTCCCCCTCCCCCGCCAGGTCCTATACGAGTCCTGGCAACGGCTCCGGGCCCCGAGCGTCGAGCGCGTGACGGGTCGCGTCGACGTCGTGCACGACGCGGGGTACGTCGTGCCGCCGTCGAGAGCTCCGCTCGTGGCCAGCGTCCACGACCTCGCGTTCCTCACCTACCCGCAGCACTACACCTGGCACTCCCGCGAGGTCTTGCGTCGAGGGTTGGAGCTCACGCGTCGCCATGCTCGTTTGGTGATGTGCCCCTCCCTCGCGACCAAGGCGGCATGTCAGGACGCAGGCATCGAAGCCGAACGGCTCCGCGTGGTGCCGCTGGGCGTCCGTGTGTCGCCGCAGCACGACGATGACAGCGACCGCGTCCGCCGGCGATACGGCCTCGAGCGTCCCTTCATCTTGTTCGTCGGAACCGTCGAGCCGCGGAAGAATCTCCGTCGCGTGATCGAAGCCTTCCGCGAGCTCGACGCCGCCGAGATGGAGCTGATCTTGGTCGGACCGCAGGGGTGGAAGGAAGACGTCGACGACGCGCTCGACGGATCGCGCGGTCGTGCGAGAACCCTCGGCTACCTGCCGCGGGAGGAGCTCGACGTCCTCTACGCGGAGGCAGCTGCCGTCGTGTATCCCAGCCTCGCGGAGGGCTTCGGGCTCCCGGTGCTCGAGGCGATGGCCAACGGTGCCGCCGTGGTGACCTCGGCGGGGACGGCGACCGAGGAGGTCGCCGGCGACGCCGCGATCCTCGTGGATCCGCTCGACGTCGCCGCGATCGCCCGAGCCTTGCAACGCCTGATCGACGATCGGGCCCTCGCCGCCGCGCTCGGCGCGGCGGCGAGGGCCCGCGCGTCGACCTTCACGTGGGAACGGACGGCCGAGCTCGCGGACGCGGTGTACGCGGAAGCAGCCGAGGCAGGGCGATGAGCCGGCCGCGCCCCGGCCGGATCCGCATCGGGGTGAACCTGCTCTGGCTCCTGCCGGGTGCGGCGGGCGGTGCCGAGCGGTACGTCGTCCGCCTCCTCCGCGCGCTCACGGACGAGGCGCCCGACGACGTCGACGTCACCATCCTCTGCAACCGGCGCTTCCCGCCGGCCCACCGTGATCTCACCGCCCGCGCCGCGACCGCGGTCGCGCCGATCGACGGCGGCTCGCGCGCGGTGAGGATCGCGGCGGAATCCACATGGCTCGCCCGCGAGGCCTCGCGCAGGCACCTCCGGTTGATCCACCATCCGAACGATGTGCTCCCGTGGTTCCGCACGCGGCCGAGCGCGCTCACGATCCACGACCTGCGCTCGATGGCCGGCGACGAGGTCCTCGGCCGCCCGCATGCCGCCTACCTCCGCGCGCGGGTGCCGTCGTCCGCTCGCGCCGCGGCGGTCGTGATGACGCCCTCGGAGTACGTCCGGCAGCAGGTGCTCCATCGCTTCCAGCTCGATCCGGCTCGCGTGATCGTCGTGAGCGCGCCCGTGTTCCCGGGGGACGCCTCCGACACGAACGGCTCCGGTCCGCCGCCGGTGCCAGGGCGGTACTTCGTCTATCCCGCCGTCACCGATCGGCACAAGAACCACCCGATCCTGATCGAGGCGTTCGCCCGCGTGGCCGCCACCGACCCCGACGTCCGGTTGGTGCTGACGGCCGACCCGGGGAACGCCGAGCCCGAGGTCGAAGCGTCGATCCGCCGGCTGGATCTGAGCGAGCGTGTCCGCCGGGTGGGGATGGTGACCGAGCAGGACCTCGACCGGCTGCTCGCCGGCGCCGTCGGGCTCGTCTATCCGTCTCGTTTCGAGGGATACGGTCTTCCGCTCGCCGAGGCGATGGCGGTCGGCTGCCCGGTCATCACATCTTCCGCGACCGCGCTCCCTGAGGTGGTCGGCGACGCCGGGCTCGTGATCGGTCCGGACGACGTCGCCGGTTGGACCGCCGCCATGCTGCGTCTGCTCGACGACGAGACGCTCCGCTCCCGCTTGGTCGCGGCGGGACGAGAGCGCGTGCGGTCGCTGAGCCCCGGGGAGTCCGCACGGCGGCTCGTCGCCGCGTACCGGCTGGCGCTGGAGCGCGGCTGAGCCGCGGGGTCAGGCGGGGCCGGGACCGTCGAGGACCCCCGCCGCCGCTCGGTGGATCACGTCGACCGTCTGCCGGGCGCACCGCTCCCAGGTGAACGAGGCCACGCGCGCGGTCCCCGCAGCGCGAAGGACGTTGCGCAGGTCGTCGTCGCCCAGCAGCTCGTCGAGCCCCTTCGCGATCGACTCGGGATCGTCCGGGTCGACCAACGACGCGGCGTTGCCTGCGATCTCGGGCATCGATGAGCGGTCGGACGTGAGGACCGGTACGTTCGCCGCGAAGGCCTCGAGGATGGGGAAGCCGAACCCTTCGTAGCGGGAGGGGTAGGCCAGGACCTCCGCACCGGACAGGAGGCCCCGTCGATCCGCGTCCGCCACGTACCCGGTGCGGATGACGCGCCCACGGACATCCACGGGGAGATCGGCGATCGCACGATCGATCCGTTCCGAGTAGTTCGGCGCCCACCGAACGGCGCCTCCGGCGAGGACCAACGAGCACCGGCGGTCCTCGATCATGCCGAACGCTCGCAGCAGCTGCTCGAGGTTCTTCCGCGGCTCCAGGCCACCGAGGAAGATGATGTACGGCCCCTCGATCGCGAACCGGCTCCGGAGCTCTTCGATCTGTGGGGGGATCGCCGGAGCGAACGCCTCGGCATCGGTCCCGTGATGGATCACGCGGACGCGTTCGGGCTCGATCCCGTAGAAGCGCTCGAGATCCTGACGCGCCGACCCGCTCGGGACGATGACGGCCGACGCTCTGCGCAGCGATCGCTCGAACCCTCGCTGCCATCGTGCGTCGTGATGCGGAGCGGTCTCGGGCATCACGTCGCGGGCGAGGTCGTGCACGACGACCACGACGCACGACGCGGAGGTCGGAGGCACCACGAAGTTCGGTGCCAGAACGACGTCGGACGCACCGGCCAACCATTCGAGCTTCGGGAACCCCGTTCGCGAACCGAGCGGGCCGTACAACCGCGTGGGGAGACGGGTCGTCCGCTCCGACAGGTTGGGAGCCCAACCGGCGAAGCGCCGAGGTCGCGTCCCGATCCCCCGCACATCCAGGTACCAGGCGACGAACCGCGTCCCGGGATCGGCCGGCGGCAGCGCGCGCAGCACGGCCCGGGTGTACTGCCCGACCCCCGTCCGGCGGGGATCGACGGCGGATCTCGCGTCGACCACGACACGCACGGAGGAAGGCTAGCCGACGCCGAGCGACGCACGTGACCGAGGGCTAGCCGGGAGCGGGACAGGTACCGGACGGCGTCGGTGGTGCAGGCGTCCCGCTGGACGCGGATCGGTACGAGGAGGTGACCACGACCGCGACGGGCGTGCCGTGCAGCTTCGACGACTGGATCAAGGGGAGGCTCGGGAAGTAGCCGGCGACCACGTGAGCGTAGGCGTCCTGGCCCGGGGCGAAGACGATCGCTGACCGCGTGACCCCGTCGGGGGCGGGGCCCTGGACGATCCCCGGCGACACGTCGAATCCGGCGTTCGCGAGGAGGGTCTCGACGCCGTCGGCCGCCCCGGCCGTACCCTGGTCGATGACCTCGACCTTCGTGTTGGCCTCGGACGGCGGCGTGTTGACGAGCTCGGTCCCGATCGACCCCAGCTGCTTGCCGTCACGGATCGCCGCGAAGATCTGACGGGCTGCCGGGTCCATGAGGACGACCGACTTCGACCCCTCCATCCCGGCTACGCCGGGAACCGTGCGGAACTCGACCGCGCCGGTCGTCAGACCGCGGAGCTGCCCGACCAGGTAGACGAGCTCGCCGGGCAGGAACCCCTGATCCCGATGGAGGTTCGCGAGGACGGGCTGCACCAAGGCCGGCGCCCTCGCCAGTTCCGAGGGTCGCAGCATCTGGTTGATGACCGCGCGCAGGAACTGCTGCTGGCGGCCGATGCGCGAGAAGTCGGGGATCGCGTCGCACGGGAGGCTCCGCGTGCGCACGTAGGCGAGCGACTGGAACCCGTCGAGGCGCTGACACCCCGGAAGGACGTCCAAGCCGGTGTTCGGATCGGCCACGTGGCCCGGCTCGCCGTAGTAGACCTTCTTATCCACGCCCGAGGCCGTGTGCTGCGACAGCCACCCCGGCGTGTTGACGTCGTACGGCGGGATGCACAGGTCGACCCCCCCGAGCGTGTCCACCACGTTCTGGAAGCCCGCCAGGTCCACGTAGAGGTAGTGGTCGATCGGCAGACCGGTGAGGTTCGCGACCGTGTTCGCCATGAGCTGCGGCCCGCCGCCCTCGAGCCCGCCCTCGAACGCGGCGTTGATCTTGTCCGAGCCGTGCCCGGGGATATCGACCCACAGGTCGCGTGGGAAGGAGAGCACGATCGCCTTCTGGAGCGCGGGATCCGTGTGGACGAGCATGATCGTGTCCGCGCGGTTGGTCCCGCCGATGTCCTTGTTCGTACCGAACTGGTGCTGCTCGTCGATCGGCAGCCCGGCCCGGGAGTCCGACCCGAGCAACAGGTAGTTGCACGGATGTTCCGAGCACTTCCCCGGCGGAGGCGCCGGAGAACCGCTCGGCACCGCTCTGTCGAAGGACCCTCCCGTCCCGACGTCCCGAAGCTGGACCCACCGCACGGCGAGCGCGGTGCCGACGAAGCCGGACAGGAGCGCGAGCGATGCGGAGAGCACGACGAGGAGACGCGTGATGCGGCCGGCGGCCGACGGAGCGGGATCCACCATGTGCCTTCCAGCGTATCCGTGGCCGGATGCCGCGACCGCCCACCGTGTGTCGTTCCCATGGTGAGGCTGTGGCGGTCGCCGGCCCTTCGCCGCGGTGTTCGGGCGATGCCATGTGCGATGATGCGCGGCGCTGCCTTCCGCACCGAACACCGGGAGAGGGAACGGAGACATGCTGAGGGGACCGGTGAGCGTGCTCGTCGTCGGCCTCGACGACGCGGACGTCGCCGCGCTCGCTCGCGAGGACGGGTTCGACGTTCGCGGCGTGCACACGATCGAGGGCGGAAGCGGGGTGGACGCCGTCGTGCTGGCGCTGGACGTCACCGCGCCCTTGGAGACGGTCCGGGGTGTGCGCAGGCTGGAACCGGATGCCGCCGTGGTGGTCGTCACGGACGCCGGCCGCGAGGCCGATGGCGCCGTCGCGATGCACGCGGGCGTGGAAGATCATCTCGTGCGCGACGAGCTGTTCGGACCGCTCCTGCCGCGCGCGATCCGGTACGCCGTCGCGATCCGTCGGATGCGTCGGGAGCTCGCGACGAACGACGAGGCGACCGCGCTCCCGACCCTCCGTGGGTTCGCGCCGATCGCCGAGCACCATCTGCGGATGGCCGACCGCGCGGGCGAGCCGGTCATCTTCGTGTTCGTTCGGATCGAAGAGCACGACGCGCTCCGCGCGGCGCTCGGCAGCGAGGCAGCCGACGAGCTCGCCCGCGACGCCGCCGGGGTGGTGCTCGACTCCGTCCGCGACTCCGACGTTCCGGGCAGGATCGCGCCCGACACGTTCTGCATCCTGCTGACCGGCGAGGCGCAGGGCGCCGAGACCACCGTCCTTTCACGCCTGGTGGAGGCGATGGCCGTGCACGACGCGCGACGCGATCCACCGCGGGCACTGAAGCTCTCGGTCGGCACGGCTCGGTACGAGCCGGGCAGCGGCCTGCACCTCGCGGAGCTGCTCGAAACGGCGATCCGTCGGCTGGACCGCTCCGGAGCATGACGGCGAGGTGAGCGGTTCGGTCATCCGGGAGAGCCCCGGCGGCGGATACGGTGCGGAGCTCACGTGGAGGATGGATGCCCGCGCAGGTCATCGCCGCGATGCGGATCGGGAGCGTCGCGTCGGGGATGGCTGAGGATCTCTCCGCCGCGCGCGACCGCCAGCTCGTTCGGCGGATCGAAGGAGGGGACGAGGAGGCGTTCCGCAGCCTGTTCGCCAGCTATGCGCCCTCCGCGATGGCGCTCGCCGTTCGTGTGGTTCGGCAGACCCAGCTGGCGGAGGAGATCGTGCAGGAAGCGTTCCTGACGCTCTGGCGGAGCCCGGGCGTGTTCGATGAGCGGCGCGGCTCGGTGAAAGCCTGGCTGATGACGATGGTCCACCATCGCGCCGTCGACGTGGTTCGCCGGGAGGAAGCGCAGCGACGGCGCTCCGACGAGATGGTCGTCGGGGTCCGGGAGGAGGCCGAGGATCCGACCGACGCCGTGCTGGCGGCTGTCGCCGCACCGGCGGAGCGCGACGCCGTCCGCACGGCCCTGCGCTCCCTCCCCCAAGAGCAGCGTCAGGTGTTGGAGCTCATGTATTTCGACGGCCTCTCGCAGTCCCAGGTCGCCGAGGAGACCGGCGCCCCGCTGGGGACGGTCAAGTCCCGGGCACTGCTCGGTATGCGAAGGATGCGCTTGGTGGTCGAGGAGCTGGAACGATGAGCGAGCGGGATCACGGGCTGATCGAAGAGCTGCTGGCCCTGCGCGCGCTCGGCGGGCTGGAGCCCGAGGACGACGCCACCCTCCACGCCGCGATGACGGCGCACGGCGACTGCGAAGAGTGCCGCCGGCTGGAAGCGGGGTTCGAGGAGACGGCGGGTCTGCTCGGGTTCGCGCTCGAACCGGTCCCGGTCCGCGAGGAGCTCGCGGACCGGGTCCTCGAACGTGCGCGCGGCTCGCGCCGGGTGGACGAGCGCCGACCGCGACGGCGCGCCGCGCTCGTCGCGGTCGCCGCCGCGCTCATCGTCGTTCTCGCGGGCGTCGCGTCGCTCCGCCCGCGGACCCAACCCATCATCGGCGTGAGTCCGACGCAGAGCGTCGTCCGTTTCCAGGGTGGCGCCGGCGCCCTCGCGATGGTCTACGCGCCGGGGCAGCCGGGTGCGCTGATCTGGGGCGAGGGTCTCCCCTCGCCCGGCGCGGGCAAGACGTACGAGATCTGGATGATCACCGGCAGCACACCGGTCTCCACCGGGTGCGCCTCGCCGACGGACGGAGAGCTCGCCGCCTACACGAGCGCCGACGTCAATGGGAGCGACGTCATGGCGGTCACCGTCGAACCCACGTCGTGCCCGGCGGCTCCGACGACCCAGCCGCTATACACCGCGACGCTGGCGTGAGCCGCCCAAGCCCGCGCCGACCTACCCCCCGAGCATCTCCGTGAGCACCAGGTTGAGGACGCCGCCGGCGCGGAGGTAGTCGACCTCCGCGGCGCCGTCGACGCGAAGCGTCGCCGGGAACGAGATCACCTGCCCGTCCTCCGCCACCGCCTCGACGGCGAGCTCCTGTCCGGGGACGATGCCTCCGGATAGCCCGCGGACCGCAAACGTCTCGCGCCCGGTCAGACCGAGCGAGGCCGCGGTGATGCCCGCGAGGTATTGCAGCGGCAGCACGCCCATCCCCACGAGGTTCGATCGATGGATCCGCTCGTAGCTCTCCGCGATCACGAACCGCACCCCGAGCAGCGCAGGCCCCTTCGCCGCCCAGTCGCGGCTTGATCCGCTGCCGTATTCCTTGCCGGCGAGGACCGCGAGCGGGACTCCCTCGTCGCGGTACCGCTCGGCCGCATCGAAGATCGAGAGCACCTCGCCGGTCGGCAGGTGCGTGGTCCACGAACCCTCGGTCCCGGGCGCGAGCTCGTTGCGGAGCCGGATGTTCGCGAAGGTGCCCCGCATCATCACCTCGTGGTTCCCGCGGCGGGCTCCGTACGAATTGAACTCGGCCGGAGGCACACCGTGCTCCTGGAGATACCGGCCCGCCGGAGAATCCGCCTTGATCGAGCCCGCCGGTGAGATGTGGTCGGTGGTGATCGAGTCGCCGACGGACACCAGGACCCGAGCTCCCTCGACGTCCTCGATCGGCCGCGCGGCCTCGTCGTGGAAGAACGGCGGCTCCTGCACGTAGGTCGACGTGGCGTCCCACGCGTACACCGGTCCGTCCGGGGTCGGGAGCGACCTCCACCGCTCATCGCCGTCCCAGATGTGGGCGTACTCGCGCACGAACTGCTCCTCGGTGATCGCCGCCGCCATCGACGAGACGACCTCGGCGGGCGTCGGCCAGATGTCTCGGAGGAAGACGGGACCGTCGGCCCCGACCCCGAGGGGTTCGCTCGTGAGATCGAGGTCGACGGAGCCGGCCAACGCGTAGGCGACGCAGAGGGGAGGGGATGCCAGGTAGCTCGCCCGAACCTGCGGGTGGATCCTCCCCTCGAAGTTCCGGTTGCCGGAGAGCACGGCGACCACGTTCAGGTCTCCTTCCTCGACCGCCGCCGAGACGCGCTCGGGAAGCGGACCGGAGTTCCCGATGCAGGTGGTGCACCCGTATCCGACGAGGGCGAAGCCGAGCTTCTCGAGATAGGGCGTGAGGCCCGCGTTGTCGAGGTAGTCGGTGACCACGCGGGAGCCCGGGGCCAAGGAAGTCTTGACCCATGAGCGGGTCTGGAGCCCGGCTTCGACGGCCTTCTTCGCGAGGAGCCCGGCGGCGAGCATGACCGACGGGTTGGACGTGTTCGTGCAGGAAGTGATGGCGGCGATCACCACCGAGCCGTGCTTCACGACCTCGCCGTCGACCGACATCGGAGTCTCGTTGCCGGGCTCGATCGTCGCGTCGGTGTCCACCTCGACATCGACGTTCCCCCCCTCCTCCTCGAACCGGCCGACGTCGCTCGGACGGGGATCGGGCTCCACGCGGTCGCGGAAGGCCGCCACGAACGACCCCCAGACCTCGGCGAGGGGCACGCGGTCCTGTGGGCGCTTCGGGCCGGCGACCGACGGTTCCACCGCCGCGAGATCCAGCTCAACGAGCTCGGAGAACCGTGGCTCCGGGTCCCCATCGGCGCGGAACAACCCCTGCTCCTTCGTGTACCGCTCCACCAGATCGACCACGTCGGCCCGGCCCGTGAAGGTGAGATAGCGAAGGGTCTCCCGGTCCACCGGGAAGTACGCGGACGTTGCTCCGTATTCGGGACACATGTTCGAAAGCGTGGCTCGGTCGGCCACCGACAGGGACGACAACCCGTCGCCGAAGAACTCGACGAAGGTTCCCACCACACCGTGCGCGCGCAGCATCTGCGTCAGCGACAAGACGAGGTCGGTGGCCGTCGTGCCGGCGGGAAGCGCGCCGACGACGCGCACCCCGAGGACGAGCGGTTGCGGCAGGAAGATCGGCTGACCGAGCATCGCCGCCTCGGCTTCGATGCCACCCACCCCCCAGCCGAGCACGCCGAGACCGTTGACCATCGTCGTGTGGGAATCCGTCCCGACGAGGGTGTCGGGGAACGCGACCCCGTCTCGGGTGGCGACCACCCGCCCGAGGTGCTCCAGGTTCACCTGGTGGCAGATACCCGCGCCCGGCGGGACGACGCGAACGTTGTCGAAGGCTTGCTGCGCCCACCGGAGCAGCGCGTAGCGCTCCGCGTTGCGGCGGTACTCCCAGTCGATGTTGGTCTCGTACGCGTCGCGCGATCGGAAGAGATCGACCTGGACGGAATGGTCGATGATCAGGTCGACCGGCACGTGCGGGTTCACGCGCCCCGGGTCAGCACCGGCGCGCGCGACGGCGCTCCGCATCGCCGCCAGGTCGACGACCGCGGGAACGCCCGTGAAGTCCTGCATCAGCACGCGTCCGGGCATGAACGCGATCGCGAGCGCGGGCGCCGGCCACCCGGCGAGCGCCGCGACGTCGGCGTCGGCGACGTCGCGGCTTCCGGCGCGCCGCAGGAGGTCCTCGAGCAAGATCTTGAGGGTGTTCGGGAGGCTGGCCACGGCGCCGATCCCCTGCTCGGCCAACCAGGCCAACCGATACATGTCCACGGTGCCCGCAGCGAGCGGGAGGGACGAGCGCGCCCCCTCGAGCTCAGAGGTCGATGCCGTCGCGGACCCCTTTCCTTGGACCGGCCACCCGCCGGCCCGCTGTATCGCCGTCCTCTAGGGATGTTGCCTCCATCCTCCCAAAACCCGAGGCGCGGGTCGCTCGACCCACGTCCCACGGTCCCGGCGGAACGTCTGCCACCATCGGCGCATGGCCAACCGTCGCCGATGCGCATCCGCCGCGTTCCTGATCAGCTGCCTCGTCTCGTGTCGAGGCGGAACGCATGACGCGCTGCCCACGACGGGAACGCCCGCAGCGCCGCCGTCGTTCCCGCGGGGGCTGCCCACCGCCTATCCTTCGGATCTTCCGGCCGGCGACGTGCCCGTCGATGACCTCGTTCCGAGTGGCGACGAGGTCACGGGGACGTGGTACGCGCACACATCGGAGAGCGACGCGATCGTGGTGGCCTGGCAACGTCCCGGACCCGACCCCTTCCGGACCGATCGAGGCATCGCGGTGTGGCTGCACCGCGGCGACCCTTTCTCGCCATGGCAACCGGTGAACGCCGTCGCGTTCGGTGCCAAGCGGCGCCCCGTCCTGGGTCTCACGGCGGTGATCGGCGACGTCACCGGCGACGCATCGGATGACGCGCTGGTGTTCGCGGAAACGGGCGGTTCCGGAGGGTGCGGGACCTACTTCGCGATCGACATCGCGACGGGCGCCCGGGTGTTCGATCGGAACGTCTGTGACACACGCATCGACCCCTCGACGGACCCGGTTGGTCTCGTCGTGACGGAAGCCGTCTTCGCGCACGGAGACCCACATTGTTGTCCGAGCGCCATGCGGACGAGCGTCCTCACGTACGCCGGGGGCAGCACGTGGACGACCTCGTCGGAGACGGTGAGCCCAGCCTGAGCGGAGGCGTCGGTAGCCGTGGGTAGTATCCGGCGCATGGCACGGATCTTCGTCGAGGGCTGGTCGCCCGAGTACGGCGCGCCCCTGGATCCGGACGAGGCGCTGGCGCCGGCGGAGGGCTCGGTCGACACGTCGATCGAGACCGAGGATTGGGCTCCGCGCGACGGCGTCGACGACGGCGTCCCGCAGATCGCCTTCGTCGACGGCGTCCGCCGGGTGGACGCGCGGCTGACGCTCGACGACCCGTCCGGTCCGGTCCCCGGGATCTGCGGCACGTTCGCGGTCGGGGCGGCGGTCTGGGACCGCGAGTCGCGCCGCTCGTGGATCACGGAGGAGCGGATCGGCCGGTGGGCGGTGCTCGCGGGTGGACGAGCCGAGACCTTCCCCGTCGTTGCGCTCGACCCGCCCTATGCAACGGCCACCACGCCGGACACGGATCCAGCCGGCTTGGTCAGAACGCTCCACACCAAGATGCGGACCGCCGAGGGACACGTCGCCACCACCCTCGCGTCGGGATGCTTCGTCGTCGCCGACGGGCCGCTGAACGAGTTGGCCCCCGTGCCCGCGGTGGGATCGATCAAGAGCCATCGCGTGACGTACCTGCCGCCGGAGCGCAGCACCGTGGTCCCCGCGCTCCGCTCGGGACAGCGAAGCCCGCTCTTCACCATCTCCGAGTACCGTCGGTACTCCTGGTACGTGCGGCTGGCGCACGTCCCGGGTGGCCATGCCTGGTCGGGGATCGTCCGGTGCGAGGCCAGTGGACAGCTCCCGACCGGCGACGTGATCCGTCTGGCGGACCGAACGGCGGCCGTGCTCCCTCTCGTCGCGTCCGAGCCCCATCTCGATCCGCGCGCGCCGCAGAACCTCGTTCCCATCGCCGCCCTCGAGCGGCAGCTCCGCCACCGCATGGGCGACCGCGGCCTCGTGTACCGCGCGCTCCGCGAAGCGGTGCACGAACGGATGGCCTCGTGAGCGACGATCGCGTCGGTCGTGTGCTCGGATCCGAGCACACGACGACCGCGGAGTTCCGCGTCGTCCTGGAGGAAGACGAGTACCTCCAACTCGACGATCTCATCGTCGTCCGCACGGAGGTCCCGAAGGTCGGGGAGGTTCGGACCTACGGGGTCATCACCGAGGCCGAGGCCGTGTACGAGGGAGCGCAGTACGAATCGGACACGCACCGGATCGCCGAGCTCGGCATCATGCCCGCGGCCAAGGTGCGAACGGCTCGGGTCGCGGTCACGCGCGTGGATCCCGAGGTGTGGGTGTCGGCCGACCCCGGCGAGGAGGTCGCGCGTGCGACCGGCGAAGAACGCCGCAAGGCCCTGTACGCCGACGAGATGGAGCGGCCGTTGCCCATCGGGCTCGGCCGGGACGGCGCCCCCGTCCACGTCGACCTGGACTTCTTCGATGGCCGAAAGGGCGGCCACATGTCCATCAGCGGGATCTCGGGCGTGGCCACCAAGACGTCGTTCGCTCTGTTCTTCCTCCGGATGCTGACCTCGACCCCCGAGGTCGTGGGCTCCGGGGCGGCGAACCTCCGCGTCCTCGTGTTCAACGTCAAGGGCGAGGACCTGCTGTGGCTCGATCGGCCCAACGCGGCGTTCGAGGCCCACGAGGGAGCCCGCGAAGGCTGGACGGCGCTCGGCGTCGACCCCGCTCCATTCCCCAGCGTTCGCTTCTGGGCGCCGCCGCGACGCCAGAGCGGCGATGTCGTGGTCCCCGACACCGGTGGTCGTTTCGAGGGCGTGGAGGTCTTCTCCTGGACGCCCCGCGCGTTCATCGACCAGGACCTGCTCGAGTTCTGCTTCACGGACGCCAGCGACACGAAGAACCAGATCCCGTTCATCCGTGAGCGCGTGCAACTCCAGCTCAAACGATGGGCCGTCGGCATCGACGGCATGCCCGGAGCGGTAGCGCTCCGCGACCCCGCGCAGGCGCTCGACGGGCATACATGGTCTCGGGACGACCGCATCCCGGCGGCGCAGGCCGACGTCGTGATCACCGATCTCCCGTCGCTCGTCCGTGCGCTCGAGGTCCATCTCGAGCCCGGCGACGGCTCGGAGGCCGACGCCGGCTGGACGGCGCGGGTGATGCCCGGGACGGTCGCGGCGTTCCTCCGCCGGCTCCACGCAGCGTCGGCCCGGCTCGGGCATCTCGTCCGAGCGGACGCGGACCGACGGATCGATCGCGGTGCGGCCAACGTCACCGTCGTCGCGATCCAATCGCTGCACGAACAAGCCCAGCGCTTCGTCGTCGGCGCGCTCCTGCGCGAGACGTTCAAGGAGAAGGAGGACACCGGCCAGCGGCTGCCGCTGTCGGTGATCGTCCTCGACGAGCTCAACAAGTACGCCCCCCGCGAAGGGACCGGGCCGCTGAAGGACATGCTGATCGACATCGCCCAGCGCGGACGTTCCCTCGGGGTGTTGCTCGTCGGCGCGCAACAGACGGCCAGTCGCGTCGCGCCCGAGGTCCTGGAGAACGCGGCGATCCGGGTGACCGGGCGCCTCGACTCGGCCGAGGCGGAACGGGCCGAGTACGGCTGGATGCTGCCGTCCACGCGGGCTCGGGCACGGCTCCTGAAGCCCGGGACGATGGTCGTCAGCCAACCGGCGATCCCCGTCCCGCTCGTGGTGACGTTCCCCTTCCCGCCGTGGGCGACCAGGAAGGAGGAGGTGGCGGATGCCGGCGACGACCCGTTCGCCGGGCTGACGTGAGGAACGCACCTCGCCCCGTTCCCCCTCGGATGCAGCGTTCCTCCGGCTGATGCGGATCCTCCACACCGCCGACTGGCACGTCGGCCGCCGCCTCGGGCGGCACGATCGTGCCGCCGAGACGGCGGCCGCCCTCGAGGAGGTCGCCCGGATCGCGACCGAGCACGAGGTGGACCTCGTGCTCGTCGCCGGCGACGTCTTCGACCGTCCGATCCCCCCGGTCGACGCGCTCGCGCTCGGGCTGGCCGGGCTCCTCCGCCTCGCGGAGGAGCGGCCCGTCGTCGCGGTGGCCGGCAATCACGATTCCCCCGAGCTGTTCGACGCGCTCGCGCCGCTGGTGCGGCAGCAGGGCCGAGGCGTCCATCTGATCGGGTCGATCCGGCGGCCCGACGAGGGCGGCGTCCTCGGGCCCGAAGAGCTCGGCGTGCCCGCCCTCGTCGGCTGTCTCCCGTTCTTGCGGGAGGGTCGCGTGGTCGACTTCATGCGCGACGCGGGCGAGTGGTACGGCCAATACGCCGAACGCATCGCCGCCCTGTGCGCCGCGTTCGACGCCGCGCTCGTGGCGCGAGCGGGAACGGATCTCCTCCCGTTGCTCGTCGCCCACTTCATGGTGGGCGGCGTGAAGGTCGGGGGCTCCGAGCGGGAGCTCCACGTCGGCGGCGCGTACGTCGCATCGGCGCAGGCGATCCCTCCGGGACCGCAATACG
>WNGI01000304.1_pt1 | contig 40947 bp, 39 predicted proteins | sample 5400621 | NCBI WGS metagenome assembly WNGI01 (sample SAMN13153374, study PRJNA577476) | soil metagenome | isolation source: 20 cm soil or saprolite under Garry oak tree replicate 1 | place: USA:California | collected 2016-06-15
ATCATCCCGCTTCGACGACGCGCCGACAGCTGTACCGCAGAAAGACGATGGACCTCGGAGAGGCCCCCTGTCAAGAACTAAAAATATCTTTTATGGTTCTTATATAAATTGTCGCCGGCGACTGGTGTCTCCGGTTTGATGACGCCACCGCGCGGGGCCACCGACGACCTCCCACTCCCCGCTGGCATCGACCACGCGATCGCCAACGCGCAAGGCGTGGGCCTCGGCGTGCAAGGCGGCTGGCGTCGACGGGCGGCTGTTCCACGATCTGCGCCGCACGGCGGTGCGCAACATGGTCCGCGCCGGCGTGCCGGAGCGCGTCGCGATGGAAGTCAGTGGCCACCGGACGCGGAGCGTCTTCGACCGCTACAACATCGTGAGCGAGGCGGATCTGCGCGCGGCGATGCAGCGCACGACGGAGTACGTCGGGCGGCTGCCCGTCGAAGCGAACGTGGTGCCGCTGGCGGTCGCCAAGACGGCGGAGCGCGGCCGGTGAGCGAGACGCGGCGGGTTCGTACACAGTTCATACACGGACAGACGAAAGGGGCTAGTCGGTGCTGCCGGCTAACCCCTCGTCGTGCTTCGTATTCGATTGGTTGCGGGGGCTGGATTTGAACCAGCGACCTTTGGGTTATGAGCCCAACGAGCTACCGGGCTGCTCCACCCCGCGGTGACGGATGTACGGTACCGCAGCCGCTAGGGCTCGTCAACCAAACATCACACGCGTCAGGGCGTCTGCTTCGACTTCTGCGCGCCCGGCGCCGTCGTCTGCGGCTCGGTCGTCGGGGAGGCCGAGCTGGCGCCGCGGACACCGAGCTTGTCCATCGTGGCGTCGTCGAGCTGACCGCTCGCCGTCAGGCCTTCCTTGGTCTGGTAGTCGCGGACCGCGGCCGACGTACGGGGGCCCATCACGCCATCGATCGGGCCGGGGTTGTAGCCCTGATCGCGCAGCGCCTGCTGCGCGGCCCGAACATTCGTCCCCTCGCTCTTAGCCGCGACCTTGTTCTTCTTGCCCTTCACCTTGTCGACGACCTTGTCCTTCGTCTCGACGATCTTCTCCTTCGCGTCGTGGGCCTTCTCCTTGACCTTGTCCATCGCCGACTCGGTCTTGGACTCGGTCTTGTCCTTGGCGCGCTCGGCCTTGTCCTCGACCTTGTCCTTGGCCCGCTCCGTCTTGTTCTCCATCTTGTCCGTCGTGGTCTGGGCGGCTGCAGGACCCAAAATCCACACGGTGCCGATCAGTGCGGCAACGACACTCGTCAACACTTTTGTCATGGCACGACCTCCTGAGAGGCCGAGATTGCAAAACCGGCACCAGCGAAATTGTGAAACCTGCCTTCACAGCCTGGGTGCCAACCTTGTCATTCTGGGCGCTTCCAGCGCGGCCGCTCGCACCCGCACGCACGCCGGCTCCTCCAGCTCAGGGATATCGGTCGGACGTGGTCAGCCGCGGGATGCCGCAACGGAAGTGCTACACGTGAGCAAACGCCGGGAAGATTTCTTCACTCTTTCGGGCGGACCGGAGAGAGGCTAGACGCGAGCTGGCTCCAGTCGACCGGCCAGGACGCAGAGCGCTTCGAAGAGATAGTAGGAGCCCCAGATGAGCTCGCTGCGCGTGGCGAGCCCGATGCGCTTGTTGTAGCAGCCGTCGCCGAGGATCCCCCGCGGATCGAGATGACGCTCGACGAGCGCGGCGACCGTCGCCTCGGCCGCGGCCTGGTAAGCGAGGCGACGCCGCATGTCGCCGATCAAGGCCGCCAGCTTCAGGAGTGAGGCCGCAACGATCGCGGTGGCCGACGTGTCGCGAAGGGTATTCGGAATCTCGGGATCGTCGAAGTCCCAGAACGCGACGCGATCGGGCGGCACGTGAGCGAGCCACCAGTCGGCGGTCCGGACGGCCACGTCCAGGAAGTCGCGCTCGCCCGTCCATCGATGCATCAGCGTGTAGCCGACGATCGCCCACGCCTGCGCACGCGCCCACGTGCTGTCGTCGCGAATACCCTTGTGCGTGTAGCGCCTCAGCATCGCGCCAGTACCGGGATCGAAGGACGCCGACTGGCAGACCGAGCCGTCGCTGCGGATGCAGAACTCGATGTGGCGCCGCGTGTGACTGATGGCCAGCTGCCGCCACGTCGGCTCGCCCGCCTCGCGCGCGGCCCACACCAGGAGCGCCGCGCCCTGCACGGTGTCGATGTTCGCCTCACCGTGGCCCACGTCCGATGCTTCCTCAGCCTCGGCGCCGAGCGGAAACGCGCCGGCCCTGGCGTTGTACGACCGGGCCCAGCCCGCGGCGCCTTCGAGAGCGATCTCGCGCGCCCGCGGGTCGCCCAGGAGCACGGCGCCGAGCAGGGCGCCGTAGTAGAAGAGAAAGCCCCGGAACACCGTGTCCGAGGTGGCGCGCGGGCGCAAGCGCTCGGTCCACGCCGACGCCCACTCGCGGTACGGGTCCTTGCCGGTGGCGTGGGCGGCGAGCCAGCAGAGACCGTTCCAGAATCCACCGGTCCAGTCGCCGGCCGGCGACGTGGTCCAGCGGCCCGTCGCGGGATCGCCATAATGCGGGAAGCCGTTGGTGATCTGGCTGCCGGTCGCGTCGATGCGACCGAGCATTCGTTGGAGCGCGGCGTCCCAGTCCCTGGCGCTCATGGGGCACGTATCGTACACGAGACCGAATCCGAAGGTGATGAACGCCACCGTATCGCGACGTACGGCGCCGCGTCGTGCGGCGTCGCGTCCTGCGGCGTCACGCCTTGCGGTGCCGAAGCCCCTGGGAAACAATACCGCCTGGTCATTCGACATGCCGACGCTCAGCGCCGACGACATCGCCCGACTGGTCGAGCCCGATCGCGTCCACCGCGCCGTTTACACCGATCCGCACGTGTTCGAGCTCGAGATGGAGCGGCTGTTCGGCCGGGCCTGGCTGCTGCTCGGCCACGAGAGCCAGGTCCCGAATCCGGGCGACTTCTTCACGACGCGCATGGCCCGCGAGCCGGTGATCGTGGCGCGCCACACCGACGGCTCGGCCCGCGCCCTCATCAACCGCTGCGCCCACCGCGGCACGACGGTGTGTGATGCGCCATCGGGAACGACGCGCCAGTTCGTCTGCCCCTATCACGGCTGGACGTACGGCACCGACGGCGCGCTCGCCGTCGTTCCCTTCGCCGAAGGGTACGACCCACCGGCGGCCGGTCGGAGAGACCTGGGGTTGGCCAGGGTCCCGCGCGTGGACGCGTATCGAGGCTTCATCTTCGCCTCGCTCGCCGCCGACGGCCCGTCACTCCTGGAATTCCTCGGCCATCTACGAACGTCGTTCGACGACCTCGTCGATCGCGCGCCCAGCGGCCAGGTCGAGGTCGCGGGCGGCGTCTTCAAGCACACGTACCGCGGCAACTGGAAGCTCGTCCTCGAGAACCACAACGACGCGGTCCACCCCGCGTTCGTCCACGCGTCCTCCATCTGGGCGGCCCGCGAGTCGTCGAAGCCCGAGAGCGACGGCTATGCGGAGATCGCTGTGCGCCAGATGCTCCAGAACGGCGCGCCGCCCGAGCTGTGGGAGAGCACGGGATTGTGGGCGGCGCCCTCCGGCCACAGCTTCATGGGCGACTATCACACCGACAGCCGGCTGGTGACCGCGCTCGATCACCCGGTGTTCCGCGAGTACCGCACGGCGCTGGAGCGTCGCGTCGGCGCGGAGGCGGCGGCCCGCATCCTCGGCGTCTCGCGCTGGAACAGCATCGTCTATCCGAGCTGCTCGTTCATGAGCCAGTTCCGGCAGCTCCGCATCGTGCAGCCGCTTGCCGTCGACCGGACGCTCGTCTCCGCCTACTCGTTCCGCCTCGGCGGCGCGCCGGAGCAGATGTTCCGCGACACGGTGGCGTTCGCGAACGTCGTCAACGGGACCGGCTCGCCCGTGCTCACCGACGATCTCGAGGTCTACGAGCGCGCCCAGCACGGCCTCACCACCGCCCGCTCCGACTGGGTGTACCTCGGTCGCGGTCATGGCAGTGATCTTCCCGACGAGCACCGGACCTGGCGCGGCAAGACCGGGACGAGCGAGATCCACATTCGCAATCAGCTCGCGGCGTGGGTGCGCTATCTGACGGATGAGCCGTGAGCATGGAGGCGTCGTGAGCCGGCCCGACGTCGATCAGCTCCTCGTCCGCGAGGCGTGGCTCCTCGATCACCAGCGGCTCGACGAGTGGCTGGGCCTGTTCACGGACGACGCCGTGTACTGGGTGCCGCTCCAGATGGACCAGGCCGAGCCGTTCACGACGGCGTCGCTGATCTACGACGATCGGCGGTTGCTCGAGATCCGCGTGCGGCAGGCGCAGCATCCGCGCGCCCACGCGCGGGTGCCGGCGCCGCGGACCGTCCACCAAGTGACGAACGTCCAGGTGGTCGCCGACGATGGGCGGGAGCTCACCGTCACCTCGTCGCTGGTCATGGTCGAGTACCGGAAGGAGCGTCAGCGCGTGTGGGGTGGCCTCGTCGAGCACCGCTTGCGGCGGACCGACGGCGGGCTGCGGATCGCGGCCAAGCGCGTGGATCTCGTCAACTCCGAGAGCGAGCTCTGCGGCATCGCGTGCTTGTTCTGAAGCGGTCTGGGCTAACGCGAAGGGAGCTACGCATGCGGCGGATCGCGGCGGCAGTCGTGATGATCGTCCTGGGCGTCGCGGCGACGAGCGCATGGGCCCAGGACAAGGGCACGGTGCGCTTCGCCTACCTTCGCCTCGGCTGGAGCGCGACGGAGATCATCCAGCAGGAGAAGCTCCTGGAGAAGCGCGGATGGAAGGTCGAGTGGTCGGTGATCGATCCCATCCCCGGCCTCGTCAACGCCTTCGCCGCCGGTCATGCCGACGTGATCGACATGAGCACGGTCCTGGCCGGCCGCATGTTCGAGCAAGGACAGAAGGTCCAGATCTTCGGGGTGACGACGGGCCCGACGACGTACATCCTCGTGCCTACCGACTCGTCGATTCGCGACGTGCCTGACCTCAAGGGCAAGAAGCTCGGCGCGATCCCCGGCAGCTCAGCCTTCCAGGAGATGAACGCCTATACCCGCCAGCTCTACAGCCTCGACCTGACCAAAGATGTCGCGCTCGTCACGGGAATGACGCCACCCGATCTGGCCACGCTGATCGGTAAGGGCGAGATCGACGCCGCCGTCGTCTGGCATCCCGTGGTCGATTCGCTCCTGGCCACACGCAAGTTCCGCGTGCTCACCGACCAGGACACGCTGTGGCGTCAGTCGACGAAGCGACCCGGTGAGCCCGTGATGGTGCTCTACCTCACTAGCCCGGACTTCGCGCGCAAGCACCCCGAGGCGCTCCGCGACATCAATGACGCCCAGCGGGAAGCCGTCGAGATCTGGCACACCCGGCCCGACGTGGCGGCCCGCGCGATCGTCGCCGTGACCCGGCTGCCGCGCGAGGTCGTGGATTCGGCCATGCGGAACACCAAGAAGATGCTGCACGGGCTCACCGACGATTCGGTGGAGACCATCCTGACCCAGCTCCGCATCGCGCGCCAGCACGGGACCATTCTGCAGTCGGACGTGTGGACGGCGCCCGACGGCGCCAGGAAAGTGCGGGACGAGCTCTTCTACACTCCGCGCTGACCGAGCGTGCCGGCGACGGCGGGCGCCCGAGGGGAATCGGCCCCCGGGTGGCGCAGCAGGAAGTCCATCACCGACCGGTTGAACACCTCGGCGTTCTCGATGTTGCTCAGGTGCCCCGCGTCCGGAATGACCGTCAGCTCGGCGCCGGGCACCTCGGCGGCCATCGTCCGGGCCAGCGCGACCGTCGTCAGCCGGTCGTGCTCGCCCACGACGAAGTGCGTCGGCACGGCGATCGCGGCGAGGTTGCCGACCGTGTCCTGGTTGACCGTCGCCTCGAGCGATTTGAGGTACGACGCCTTGCGGAGCGCGGCCATGCTCTCGAAGAGCTGCTCGCGAGCCGCCGGCGCCGCGGCGGGCGCGAGCAGGGTCGGCACGATAGCGGGCGCGATGTCCCGTGGCTCCGCTCCCGCGTCGAGCGCCTCGCGACGGAGTCGGACGTACTCGGCGCGCTGCTCGGCGGTGAGCGATGCGAATCCACGATGGGTGTCGCACAGCGTGAGCGTGGCCACCCGCTGAGGGTGCAGGAAGTAGAACCGCATCGCGATGCGGCCGCCCATGGACAGCCCGACCAGGTGCGCGCGGCGGGCGCCGTAATGGTCGAGGACGCGCCGGAGATCGCCGGCGAAATCGTCGAACGCGAGCGGCCCGGCGTAATCGTCGCTCGCGCCGTAGCCCCGCGCATCCCACGCCGCCGCCGTGAAGTGAGCGGCGAACACACCGAGCTGATCGCGCCAGTTCGTGCGGTTTCCGCCGATACCGTGCAGGAAGACCACGAGCGGGCCGTCACCGGTGCGATCGACGGCCAGGCGGGGCGCCAGGCTGATCAGATCGAGCGTCATGGCCTGACGACGCGGTCCGTCTTGGCGGGCTCGAAGCGTCCCGTCCGGGCCAGCGACCACAGCACACGCCAGGCGCCTCGCGTTGCGAGCAGCCAGTATGTCTGACAGCGGAACGTGCCCCAGAATTTCGCCCGCAGCGTCGTGCGGGCGATGGTCACCTCGCGCGGGTAATAGGGCGCCAGGCTCTCGATCAAATCTTGAGTCACGATCCCGCCCACCCAGATCGTCAATCCCAGCGAGACCGACGGGAACGCGATGCCGAGCATGAACAACAGCGGGTGATCGGCGAAGCGGTAGGCCAGGTGCCAGCCGAGGAATCCGATCAGCGGGTAAACGACCGCGGCGATCGGCCACTCCACCACCTTGTTGCCGACGTGGCGGGCGAGCTGCGCCGCGTTGAAGGCGGTCCGATTCTCTCGCCACGTCCTCCAGAGGAACGGCACGTCGTCGAGCACGCCCTTGTACCAGCGCGCGTTCTGCCGGACCATCTTCTCGGTCGTCTCCGGCAAGTCGTTCATCTCGAGCATCGGCAGGGGCGCGATCAGGATCCCGCGCGCGCCCAGCGCGTAGCCGAGCGTGGAGTCCTCCGTGGCCCCCGAAGTCGGGAAGCCTCCGAGGCCCTGGAGCGTATCGAGCCGAACGAACTGGTTGTGGCCGAGGCAGATCTGCGAGCGCCGGAAACAGAGCTCGAAGACGGGCCGCACCACGCGCGCCAGTCCCGGCGCGTGCCCGGCCAGGGCCGCGAACCACCGAAGACGCCGGCGCTCCGAGATCAGTCGGGCGATCGACACCCGGATGAAGATCGACGATTGCTGGATCGCGCACACCCGCCCGCGCACGTCGAGGCGGTCGAAGTTGGCCAGCGAGAGCGTGACGCCCTGGTAGGCCTCGTGGCCGCCGTCGTGAACGACGTCGGCGGCGATCCACCGGAAGGCGTTCCGATCCGGGATCGAGTCGGCGTCGCTCACGCCGACCCAGATGCGCGAGGCGTCGACACCATCGCCCAGCACGGCCGCCAGATTGTCCGGACGCAGGGCCCAGTTGAGCTGATGCGCCTTGCGCCCGCGCCCCGGCATGACGAGGAGCGAGAGCATCTTCTGTTGCCAGGGCGGAAGCTCGAGGCGGAACCGCCGCACCAGCTCGGCCGTGCTCGCTTCCATCGAGGGATGGGGCGCCTGGTCCTCCTCCTCCTTCGTGATCACCACCACGTGGAGCTTGCTGTCCGGATAGCGCGAGCCGAGGAGGGCGCGCAGCGTGGCGCCGATGGCGGGCTCCTGATAGGCCGGCACCAGGTGGAGGAAGACGGGCGCGCGGGAATCCCGGGCCAGCGCCGCTTCGTCCGGGAGCGTCTCGACCTGCTCGCAGGCATCCTCCACGAACCGGCAGGTCGTGAGCATGCCCTTCCAGTCGAGGAGGAGCTTGAACGCGGCGCGACCGTTGAAGAACGACGAGACGACGAAGAGTGCCGCCCAGAGCCAATCCACGCCGCGAGAGCTTACTTGGGCTTGGACGGGAACTTCAAGACGGTGTCGCCCTCGCGGACGAGGCCGTGCTCCTCACGGGCGAGCTTCTCGAGGTAGGCGGGATCGTTGCGCAGGCGGTCGATCGTCTGGGTCAGGGCCGCCGCGCGCGCGCGAAGCGTGGCGATGTCGCGCTCGACCGCCGAGATCTCCTGGCGCATGGCCCAGATCCGCAGCGTGCCGCCGACGCCCCAGGCAATGAGGAGCACGATGACGAGCATGCCCGCCCCCGCCAGCGCCACCTGACCCCGGGACAGCCGGCGCCAGATGCGACGGGGCACGTGGCTCACCGCATCACGCGGTTGTAGAGGCTGCGGCCGGGGAAGGACGCGGCGTTGCCCAGCTCTTCCTCGATGCGCAGGAGCTGGTTGTACTTCGCGGTGCGCTCGCTGCGGGCCAGCGAGCCCGTCTTGATCTGGCCCGCGTTCACCGCGACGGCCAGGTCGGCGATGAACGTGTCTTCCGTCTCGCCGGAACGGTGCGAGATGACGGTGCCGTAGCCGGCCCGCTTGCTGAGCTCGATGGCCTGCATCGTCTCGGTCAGCGTGCCGACCTGGTTCACCTTCACCAGCACGGCGTTGGCGATCCCGTTCTTGATCCCCTGCTGGATGATCGCTGGATTCGTCACGAAGAGGTCGTCGCCCACGAGCTGGACGCGCGCGCCGAGTCGGCGCGTGAGCGCGCCCCAGCCGGCCCAGTCGTCCTCGCCCAGGCCGTCCTCGATCGACACGATCGGATAGCGCTCACAGAGCGACTCGTAGAAGGCGATCATCTCGTCGGCGGTGCGCACGCTCCGCTCGCGTTCGAGACGATAGCGCCCGCCGGATTCGGCGAACTCGCTGGCCGCCACGTCGAGCGCGATGAAGATCTCGTCACCGGCGCGATAGCCGGCGCGCTCGATGGCGAGGAGGAACAGGTCGAGCGCTTCGGTGTTGGAGCCGAGGTTGGGCGCGAAGCCGCCCTCGTCGCCGACTCCCGTGCTCAGCCCCTTCTCCTTCAGCAGCTCCTTCAGCGTGTGGAAGCACTCCGAGCCCATGCGGAGCGCCGTCCCGAAGTTCTCGGCGCCGGCCGGCACGAGCATGAACTCCTGGATGTCGAGGCCGTTGTCGGCGTGCGCGCCTCCGTTGATCACGTTCATCAAAGGCACGGGCAGGAGCCGCGCCCCCGGTCCGCCGAGGTACGCATAGAGCGGGAGCCCGACGTCGTCGGCGGCGGCGCGGGCCACCGCCAGCGAGACGGCCAGGATCGCGTTGGCGCCGAGCGACGATTTGTTCGGCGTGCCGTCCAGGTCGAGCAGCGCTTGATCGAGGTGGACCTGCTCGGTCGCTTCCATGCCGTCGATCTCGGGCGCGATCGTCTCCTCGATGTTGGTCACCGCCCGCTGAACGCCCTTGCCCCGGTAGCGCTGGCTGTCGCCGTCGCGCAGCTCCAGCGCCTCCCGCTTGCCGGTGGACGCGCCAGAAGGAACCGCCGCGCGGCCCCACGCGCCCGACTCGAGCTGGACCTCGGCCTCCACGGTGGGATAGCCGCGGGAATCGAGGATCTCGCGCGCATACACCCCGGTGATCGCCGACACGTCAGGACCTCCTCTCGTAGATGAAGTCGGCCAGCGCGGCGATGGGCCGCGCGGCGGGCCCCAGCGGCACCAGCGCGACTTTGGCGTCCTCGATGAGCTGCCGAGCGCGCCGGCGCGAGGCCTCGAGGCCGTGCAGGGCGGGATAGGTCGCCTTCTGCTTGCGTTGATCGCTGCCGGCGGTCTTGCCGAGCTCTTCGAGGCTGCCCTCGACGTCGAGGATATCATCCACGATCTGGAACGCGAGCCCGAGCGCCTCGCCGGCGCTTGTGATGGCCTTGAGAGCGTCGGGCTTCGCACCGGCCAGCATGGCGCCCACGCGCAGCGACGCCCGGATGAGCGCGGCCGTCTTGCGCGTGTGGATGTAATCGAGCGTCTCGGCGCTGACCGTCTTGCCCTCGGACTCGATGTCCACGACCTGCCCGCCGACCATGCCGTCGGTGCCGGCCGCCTCCGCGATCTCCGCCACCACGTCGGCAATGACCCGCGCGTCCGAGGCGCCGTCGACGTTGCCGGCGACCAGCCGGAACGCGTGCGTGAGCAGCGCGTCGCCGGCCAGGATGGCCACCGCCTCGCCGAACACCTTGTGATTGGTGAGCCGGCCGCGGCGATAGTCGTCGTCGTCCATCGCGGGCAGGTCGTCGTGGATCAGCGAATACGTATGGATCAGCTCGAGCGCGCACGCCGTGGGCAGCACGCGCTCGGCCATGCCGCCGACGGCCTCGCAGCCGGCGATGACGAGAATGGGGCGCAGGCGCTTGCCGCCCGCCATCACGCTGTAGCGCATGGCCCGGTGGACCGTCGGCGGTGGCGCGTCCTCCGGCGGGAGGACACGGTCGAGCGTCTCGTCGACGAGGCGCCGGCGGTCGTTGACGTACGTCTTGAGGTCGAAGTCGCTCATGCCTCGCGCTCCGGCTCCCACGCGAACGGGCGCGTGCCCAGGCTGCCCGCATCGTCCTTGGCGAGAACCTCGATGCGGCGGTCGGCGTCTTCGAGATACGCGGCGCAACGCCGGGCCAGCGACACACCCTCCTCGTAGACCTTCAGCGACTCCTCCAGCGAGAGATTGCCGCCTTCGAGCAAGGCCACGATCTGCTCGAGGCGCGTCAGGCAGTCTTCAAACTTGAGGTCGGTCATCACGCTCCCTCGTGCTCTCGACGCGGCAGTCCAGGACACCCTCGGAGAGCAAGACGTCCACGCGGCTGCCCGGTCTGACGTCGCCGGCGCGCCGCACCACGGCGCCTTCCGGCGTGCGCGTGAGGCTGTAGCCCCGGCCCAGCACCGCCAGCGGCGAGAGCGATTCCAGGCGTCCGACGATGCTGACCAGCCGGTGGCGCGCGGTCACGACGTGTCCGGCCACCGCGCCGTGCAGCCGTCCTTGCACGCGATCGAGACGATGGCGCCCGACACCCAGGCGGTTGAACGGGCTCGCCGCCTTCAGGCGTGCGGTCAAGAGCGCGACCCGGTGGGCGACCCGATCGTGGGCAACCCGGCCGGCGTGATCGAGCCGGCTGCGTACGTCGTCGACACGGCGCTCGAGATCGGTCAGCGGACGGCGGACGGCGCGATCGAGCCGACGGCGGAGCGTGTCGAGCCCATCGACGATCGCCTGCTTCTCACGAACCACGAGCTCGGCGGCAGCGGACGGGGTCGGCGCCCGCAGATCGGCGGCGAAGTCGGCGATGGTGACGTCCACCTCGTGGCCCACGGCCGAGATGACGGGGATCTTCGAGCCGGCGATGGCGCGCGCCACGACCTCCTCGTTGAACGCCCACAGATCCTCGAGCGATCCGCCGCCGCGCCCGGCGATGATCACGTCCACGTCGCCGAGGCGGTTGAGGTCAGCGATCGCCTGCGCGATCTCCTCGCCAGCCCCGTCGCCTTGCACGCGGCACGGCGCGATCACGATGTGGAGACCGGCAAAGCGGCGGCCGATGACACGCAGGATGTCGCGGATCGCCGCCCCGCTCGGGGACGTGGCGACACCGATCTTCCGCGGGAAGCGCGGCAGCGGCCGCTTGCGCGCCTGGTCGAAGAGACCTTCGGCTCCCAGACGCTGCTTGAGCTGCTCGAACGCGAGCTGGAGCGCGCCCAGCCCCCGAGGCTCCAGCAACTCCACGACGAGCTGGTACTCACCGCGCTGGGCGTAGACCTCGAGGCTCCCAAAGGCGAGGACGTGCTGGCCGTCGCCGGGTTCGAAGCGCAGCCGGCGCATGCGGGTGCGGAAGAGCACGGCGCGAAGCTGCGCGTTCTCGTCCTTCAACGTGAAGTAGGCGTGGCCGGAGGTGTAGAGACGGAAGTTCGAGATCTCCCCCTCGACCCACACCGCCGGGAACTTCTCCTCGACCACGCCGCGAAGCTGGTCGGTGAGCTGCGACACGCTCAGGACCGTGCGTTCGGCCGTCATCGCGTCGCGGTCTGCCGCTCGGCGGCCAGCAACGTGTTCCGCAGCAGCATCGCCACGGTCATGACGCCGACGCCGCCGGGCACCGGCGTGATGGCGCCAGCCCGCGGGCTGACGCTCTCGAAGTCGACGTCGCCGACGAGCTTGCCCGTCGGCAGCCGGTTGATCCCGACGTCGATGACCCACGAGCCGTCCTTGACCATGTCGCCGGTCACCATCCCGGCCCGGCCGGCGGCGACGCACAGCACGTCCGCGCGCCGAGTGTGCGCGGCGAGGTCGCGCGTTCGCGTGTGGCACATCGTCACTGTCGCGTGACGCGAGAGCAGGAGCTGGGCCAGCGGCTTGCCGACGAGACGCGAGCGTCCGATCACCACCGCCTCAGTGCCTTCCAGCTTCGCGCCGTAGTGGTCGAGGATCTCGAGGCAACCGGCCGGCGTGCACGGCACCACCGACGGCTCGCCCGCGAGCAGGCGGCCGAGGTTCGTCGGGTGCAGGCCATCGGCGTCTTTCTCCGGAGCGATGGCCGCGATGGCGGCGTCCTCGTCCAGGCCCTTGGGGAGCGGGAGCTGGAGCAGGATGCCGTGGACTGCGGGATCGGCGTTGAGCGAGCGGAGGAGGTCGATCAGCTCCCGCTGGGTCAGCCCCTGGGGATAGAGGCAATCGCGCGAGGCGATGCCCACCGAGTCGGCCGCGCGCTTCTTGTTCCTGACGTAGATCTGGCTCGGCGCGAAATCGCCGACGAGCACGACACCCAGCGTCGGCGTCACGCCACGCTCGGCGCGCAGGCGCTCGACGCCGGCGCGGACGCCCGCCAGCACCTTCTCGGCTACCGGTTTGCCCTCGAGGATCACGCCCCCTCCGGCGTGGTCAAGCAGTCTGACGTATCCGGACGATGTCGGAGGCTCGGCCTGTCTCGGGATCGACCGTGATCACGACGCCGTGGAGCGCGGCTGGCCCCTTGGCCGCCTCGAAGCGGACGGGCATCTGGGTGAGGAAGCGCTGCAGGATGAGGTCCTTGTCCACACCGATGACGGAGTCGATGGGGCCCGTCATGCCGAGGTCGGTGATGTAGGCGGTGCCGCCGGGCAGCACACGCTCGTCGGCGGTCTGGACGTGCCGATGCGTGCCGACCACGGCGCTGACCCGTCCGTCGAGATACCAGCCCATCGCCACCGACTCCGACGTGGCCTCGGCGTGCATGTCGACGAGGACGACGCGCGTCTCTTTGGTCAGCTCGTTCAGGATCTCGTCGGCCTTGCGGAACGGGCAGTCGATCGCGCTCATGAACACGCGGCCCATGAGGTTCACCACCGCGACGCGATGCGGCCCCGCCTTCACGGTGACGTGGCCGACGCCGGGCGTGCCGGCCGGGAAGTTGGCCGGGCGCAGCAGCAGATTCTCCTTGGTGATGTACTCCACGATCTCCTTTTTGTCCCAGATGTGGTTCCCCGAGGTCATCACGTCGGCGCCCTGATCGAGGACCTCGCGGGCGATCTGCGGCGTGACGCCGAAGCCGGCCGCCGCGTTCTCGACGTTGACCACCACGAGGTCGATCGCGTGCTGCTGGCGGAGCTTGGGCAGGAGCTTCTTCACGGCGGCGCGTCCCGGCTCGCCGAAGACGTCGCCGACCATCAGGATCTTCATGCGGCCTACTTCGCCACTTCGACGGCGCGCGTCTCCCGGATGACGACGACCTTGATGTGACCGGGGTACTGCATCTCGGCCTCGATGCGCTTGGTGATGTCCTTGGCCAGCTGGTGGGCGTCGAGGTCGGACACGATGTCGGCCTTGGTGATGACGCGCAGCTCGCGGCCGGCCTGGATTGCGTAGCACATCTCCACGCCCCGGTAGCTCAGCGCGATCTCCTCCAGCTTGGCCAGCCGTTTGATGTAGGACTCGAGGACGTCGCGGCGGGCGCCCGGCCGCGCCGCCGAGATGCCGTCGGCGGCCTCGACGAGGACCGCCTCGATCGTCTCCGCTTCGACGTTCTCGTGGCCGCACAGCGCCGCGTTGATCACCTCGCGGCTCTCGTTGTACTTGGTCAGCACCTGCAGGCTGAGCTCGGGGTGGCTACCCTCCTGCTCGTGAGTGAGCGCCTTGCCGATGTCGTGGAGCATGCCCATCCGCTTGGCCAGCTTGACGTCGGCCTTGATCTCCGCCGCCATCATGCCGGCGAGCCAGGCGACCTCCTTGGAGTGCTGCAGGCAGTTCTGGCCGTACGACGTCCGGTAGCGCATCCGGCCCACCAGCTTTATGAGCTCGGGATGGAGCCCGTGGATCCCGACCTCGAAGCAGGCCTTCTCGCCCTCCTCCTTGAGGTGCTGGTCCATCTCCTTCTTGACCTTTTCGACCACCTCTTCGATGCGGGCGGGATGGATGCGGCCGTCGGAGATGAGGATCTGGAGCGCGCGGCGGGCGATCTCGCGCCGGTACGGATCGTAGGCGGAGATCAGCACGGCCTCCGGCGTGTCGTCGACGATGAGATCCACGCCGGTGTGCAGCTCGAGCGCCCGGATGTTGCGGCCCTCGCGCCCGATGATGCGTCCCTTCATGTCGTCGGACGGAAGATCAACGACCGATACGGCCGTCTCGACCGTGTAGTCCGGGGCCAGGCGCTGGATCGTGGTGGCGAGAACTTCTTTGGCCTTCTCTCGCGCGGTCTCGCGCGCCTGCTCCTCGAGGCGCATGCCGATGAGCTGGGCCTCGCGCTTGGCTTCCTCCTCCATCTGCGCCACGAGCTGGCGCCGCGCCTCCTCGGCCGTGAGGCCGGCGATCATCTCGAGCTTGCGGCGCTGCTCGTCGAACGCTTGTGTCAGCTTGCCTTCCTTCTCCGCGATCGACTTCTCGCGGTCGGTCAGGCTCCGGTCCTTCGACGTGTACTCGAAGAGGCGGCGCTCGATGTCATCGAGCTTGCGGGCGAGCTGCTCTTCCTTGCCGAGGATCCGCTGCTCGATCTGCTGGATCTCGCGCTCGCGGCGCCGGACCTCGTGCTCGAACTCACCGCGCGCCTTGAGCACGATCTCCTTGGCTTCCAGCTCGGCCGAGCGGTGGCGCGCCTCGGCATCGCGCTCGGCGTCGCCGACGATGCGCGTGGCGCGCGCACCCGCTTCACCGAGCTTGCGTTCGCTGATGAGCTTCTGGAGGACGAAGCCGACGAGGAGGGCGACGATCGCGACAACAGGGACCAGAAGCCATAGTGGCTGAACCATCGCTATGTCAACCCCCAGAGAGGGTGAGTTGTAAGACGCAAATATCTATCAGATTTGACAGTATAGAAGGGGCGGACGGGGGAGGTCAAATCCCCGCTTCTGCCGTGTGCCGACGGTGTTTCGAACCTGGCGTTGCCAGGTGGGCGCCAACGTTAGAGGACTTCAGGCTTCCCCTTCTCAGAGGGGCTTGCACACCGCCCTCGGTGCGGCTCCCGTAATCTGAATGAGGTTGAAACTTCCCCCCGGCATCACGTACAGCGCAGGGACACTTCTTGTGTACTCGGCAGGCGGGGCGAAAGTCAAGAGGAGCGCAGCGGCTGATTGAAGCTGAGCCGGTTGCCAAAGGGGTCGATGACGTCCATGACCTTCGCGTTCCAGGGCGCCAGCTCCACCCCGGGGTTCATGTTGGGGTTGGGCCGGGAGTGCAGCTCACGATGCAGGGCCTCGACGTCGTCGGTGTTGATGAAGACCTTCGCCCCGGGGGAGCAGTCGCCATAGTGCTCGGTGAGGTGGAGCACGACCGGACCGCGTGAGATTTGAAGGTAGTGGGGGCCGCCGGGGCCTGACTGGAACTCCCAGTCGACCGTAAAGCCCAGCCAATCCAGATAGAACTTCCGGGCCAGCGCGTGGTCGAAGATGCGCAGGACAGGGATCGGAGGCTCGAGGGTCATCCCGTAGGGGCGATCAGGGCGGCTTGGGGGTGGCCTGTTCGAGCAAGGTGAGCAGCGCGCCCAGACGGGCGCCGACGTCGCCGGCGGTCTTGTCCTTGTCCTCGCGGGCGCGGAAGAGCTCGTCGGTGATGTCGAGCGCGGCCAGCAGCAGCGCCTTCGAGGGGTCCTGCACGCCTGACTCGTGGAGCGTCGCAACGCGAGTTTCGAGATAACGGGCCAACGTGCGTACGTAGCCCTCCGACGCCTCCGTGCGCACGGTCAGGGTCTGGCCCAGCAGCGTCAGCTCGACGCGGCTACTCAAGGTCGAGCTTGGCAATGTCGTTGAGGATCGAGTCGATCTGGGTCACCGTCTGCTTGCGCTCGGCGGTCAGGCGCGCGACCTCTCGGCGGAGGCGATCGTTGTCCTCGCGCAGCCGGCCCAGCGCATCCGCCGCGCGGCGCACGGCGTCCTCGAGCTGACCGAGGCGATCGATCACGTCGTCACTCATCAGGCTCCTCGCCAGGTGATGTTGAAACGCTCTTCGATCCGGCGGGCCACCCGCTCCTGGATGGCGTTGACCTCGTCGTCGGTGAGGGTGCGGTCGTCGGCCTGGAACGTCAGACGCCAGGCCAGACTGCGGGGGCCGTCGTCGAAGGTGAAGACGTCGAAGAGCGTGAGCGAGCGGAGCAGCGGCCCGGCCGCTTCGCGAATCGCGCGCTCGATCTCGGCTGCCGTCACCGCGCGCAGCGCGCCGACGACGAACGCGAGGTCGCGCTGGACCGACGGGAACCGCGGCAACGGCTGATAACGCAGCGGCGGCGGCATCAGGCGCAGGATCTCGTCGAGCGGCAGCAGTGCAGCGAACACAGGCACGCTGATGTCCCACAGTCGCCGGGCGTCCGCGCCGATTTCACCGAACTCGGCGGCGGTGACTCCCGTCGACGTCATGAGCGCGGCGTGGCAGTCGGGCTCGAAGCCTTTGACGCCGCCGGCCAGCAGCGGCCGCGTCTCGAGCTCGTGCACGCCGAGCGCGTCGAGCACCAGCTCGACGAGGCCCTTCGCATCGTAGACGTCGACCATCTCGGCCTTGGGCCCCTCCCCCGACGGCGCCCACCACGCCGACGGCACGCGAGGGCCCGCCAGCGCGATGGCCAGCCAGCGCTGCTCGTTGGGCAATCCCGGCGCCGGCTCGAACGTCCTGGCGATCTCGAACACGCGGAGGTTCGGCTGCTGCCTGCGCAGATTCGTCGCGACCACGCCGAGGACGCCCTCGAGAGGGTTGTAGCGCAGCCACGAGGCGTCGCGGCTGAGAGGGTTGAGCACCGCCACCGGCCTCTGGGTGCCGCTGATCCGCAGCGCTTCTTCGTAGGCCGGATCGCTGAAGCTGTACGTCATGACCTCGAGGACGCCGGCGCCGACGAGCGCCCGGCGCACGGTCGCGGCCTGACGCTGCGTGGCCGGCAGCTGCACGAGCCGGATCGCACCGCCGGGCAGCGTGGACGGGATCTTGTCGTAGCCCCACACGCGGATGACTTCTTCGACGAGATCGTCTTCGATACCGAGGTCGCGGCGGAACGTCGGGACCTCGACCTCCAGGGTGTCGCCTTCGGCGCGGGTCGGTAGCTGCAGTCCCTTCAGGATGCGCGCCGCCTCCGCCGTGGGAGGCGCCACGCCCAGCACCCGGCGGACCCGGCTCATCCGCAGGGACACGCGGCGACGCGGCTCGGGCGATGGATAGGCGTCGACGATGCCGCGGGCAACGCTGCCGCCGGCGAGATCGGCGACCATCTGGGCCGCCCGATCATTGGCATCCGGGACGCCCTCGATGTCGGCACCCCGCTCGAACCGGTAGGCGGCGTCGGTGAGCAGCCCGAGCGCTCGCGACGTCCGACGGATGGAGCCCGGCTGGAAGCACGCGGCCTCGAGCAAGATGCGGTTCGTGCGTCCGCCGACCTCGGTGTTGGCGCCGCCCATGACACCGGCGACGCCGATCGCGTGCTCGGCGTCGGCGATCAGCAGCATGCCCTCGGCGAGCGCGCGCGCCTGGCCGTCGAGCGTCGTGAACGGCTCCCCAGCCCGCGCGCGCCGCACGACGATCGTCGCCCGGGCGAGCGTGGCGTAGTCGTAGGCGTGCAGCGGCTGGCCCAGCTCCCACATCACGTAGTTCGTCACGTCCACCACGTTGCTGATGGGCCGCAGGCCGACGGCGCGCAGCCGCGCCCGCAGCCAGGCCGGCGACGGACCGACGGTGACATGGTCGATGACGCGCGCCGTGAACCTCGGACAGAGGTCCGGCGCGTCGATGCGAACGGTGGCGAGGCCACTGGCGGCCTCGTCGGACTCCTTCACCGCGATCACGGGCGCACGGAAGGGCGCCCCGGTCAGCGCGGACAGCTCGCGCGCGACGCCAACCACGGAGAGACAGTCGGGGCGGTTGGGCGTGATCTCGATCTCGAGGACGTGATCGTCGAGCCCGAGATGGCCCACGAGATCGGCCCCCAGCGGCGCATCGGCGTCGACGGTCAGGACGCCGCTCTCGTGATCGTCGCCGAGGCCCAGCTCACGCTCCGAGCAGAGCATCCCGTGAGATTCCGTGCCGCGGATCTTCGCACTGGCGATGTGGCGGTCGCCGGGAAGCACGGCGCCCGGCGGGGCGAAGGCGGCCCGCAGGCCCACGGCCGCGTTCGGCGCGCCGCAGACCACGCTGAAGTGCGCGCGGCCGGTCGAGACGCGACACAGCACCAGCCGGTGTCCGTGGCTCTCACCCAGCTCGCGCTCGATCGCCTCGATCTCGCCGATGACGACGCCGCGAAGCCCGGGGGCCAGCGGCGTGACGCTGGCCACCTCGACGCCGGCGTTGATCAGGCGGTCGGCGGCCTGCTCGGCCGTGAGGTCGAGATCGACGAACTCGAGGATCCAGCGGTACGGGATCTTCACGGTGACGCGAACTGTCGCAGGAAGCGCAGGTCGTTCTCGAAGAAGAGGCGGATGTCGTCGATGCCGTACTTCAACATCGCGACCCGCTCGACCCCCATGCCGAACGCCCAGCCAGTGACCTCTTCCGGATCGTAGCCGACGTTCCGGAGCACCTGCGGGTGCACCATGCCCGAACCGAGGATCTCGAGCCAGCCCGACTGCTTGCACACGCGGCAGCCACTGCCACCGCACAGGAAGCACAGCACGTCGACCTCCGCCGACGGCTCGGTGAACGGGAAGAACGACGGCCGGAAGCGGATCTTCGAGCGACCGCCGAACATCTCGCGCGCGAAGAGCTCGAGCGTGCCCTTGAGATCGCCCATCGAGATGTTGCGATCGATGGCCAGGCCTTCGATCTGGTGGAACATCGGCGAGTGCGTGATGTCGGCGTCGCGCCGGTAGACCCGGCCGGGCACGATGAGGCGCACGGGCGGCCGCTGCGCCTGCATCGTCCGGATCTGCACGGGCGAGGTGTGCGTCCGCAGCAGCGTGTCCTCGCTCAGGTAGAACGTGTCCTGCATGTCGCGCGCCGGATGATCGCGCGGGATGTTGAGGGCCTCGAAGTTGTGGTAGTCGTCCTCGATCTCGGGGCCCTCGGCCACGGAGAAGCCGAGGCCGACGAAGATGTTCACGATCTCGTCCTGCACGCGCGTGAGCGGGTGCACGCCGCCGGAGAGCGGCCGTCGTCCGGGCAGCGTCAGGTCGATCCGGTGGCGGGCACGCTCGAGACGGCGCTCGGCCTCCCGCGTCTCCCCGAGCCGCAGCTCGAGCAACGCCTCGAGCTCACGCTTGACCTCGTTGGCGACGGCGCCCACCCGCGGGCGCTCGGCGGCGGGCAGCGAGCCGAGCGAGCGCAGGAGCATGGTCAGGCTTCCCTGGCGGCCGAGATAGCGGACGCGAAGCTCCTCGAGCTGGGTCGACGACGTCGCGCGGCCGATCGCGGCGCGCGCCTCGTCGGCGATAGCGTCGACGCGCGGGTGCCGCACCACGCTCAGCCGGCGTGCGCCTTGACGGTGTCGGCGAGCTTCGCGAATCCGGCCGGATCGGTCAGCGCGATCTCGGCCAGAACCTTGCGGTCGAGCAGCACGCCGGCCTTCTTGAGCCCGGCCATGAACGTCGAGTAGGAAAGGCCGACCTGACGGCAGGCCGCGTTGATGCGCACGATCCAGAGGGCCCGAGCCCGACGCTTCTTCTGCCGACGATCGCGGTACGCGAACGCGCCGGCGCGCAGGACGGTCTCGGCCGCCGGCCGGTACAGCTTGCGCCGGCCGCCGACGTAGCCCTTGGCCTTCTTGAGGATCTTGTTGCGCCGCTGGCGTGTCTTGGAACCGCCCTTCGCGCGTGGCATCGCTCGGCGTCCTCCCTCAGAGGTACGGCACGAGCACCTTCAATCGGCGCTCGTCCGCTTTCGAGATCAGCTGGGCCTTCCGGAGACGACGGCGCCGCTTCGGCCGCTTCGCCTCCAGCAGATGGCTCTTCCAGCCCTTGTGTCGCTTGAGCTTCCCGGAGGCGGTCTTCTTGAGCCGCTTGGCCGCGCCCCGCTTCGTTTTCATCTTCGGCATGCTCGTTCTCCGTGGCTCTCAGTGCTGCGCCTTGGGCGAGAGGACGATGTGCAGCATCCGTCCTTCCATCCGCGGATTGTTGTCGACGGTGGCGATGTCCTGCACGGCCTCCACCATCTTCTGCAGCATCTTCCAGCCGAGCTCGGTGTGGGCCATCTCGCGGCCCTTGAAGCGCACCGTCACCTTCGCCTTGTGGCCCTCGTCGAGGAACCGGCGCACGTGCTTCACCTTGAAGTCGAAGTCGTGCCTCTCCGTCTTGGGGCCCATCTTCACTTCCTTGACCTGGATCGTCGTCTGCTTCTTGCGCGCTTCCTTGAGGCGCCGGGCCTGCGTGTACTTGTACTTGCCGAAGTCCATGATCCGGCAGACGGGCGGCTGGGCCTCCGGCGCCACTTCGACCAGATCGAACTCGCGCTGGCGCGCCGTCTCCAGCGCCTGCTGGATCGGCATGATCCCGAGCTGTTCGCCGTCGGCGCTGACCACGCGCACTTCGCGGACACGGATTCCTTCATTGATACGGATCTCTTTGGCTTGACTGATAGGCAGCTCCTATTGGCCGTCCGTCTGGTCGTGCAGACGGATAGCGTCGAGGACACATACGGGGGACGGCCGCCCGGTCACGAACGGCCCACGGTCAGATCGGGCGCACGAACGGCAATCTCACGCGTGAGGTCGCCCACCACGCGATCGAGCGGGACGGTGCCGACGTCTTCGCCGGTGCGCGGGCGCAGGCTCACGGTGCCGGCCGCGCGTTCCCGCTCGCCGACGACGAGCATGTAGGGCACCTTGCGCACCTGGGCATCGCGGATACGATACCCGAGCTTCTCGTTGCGGTCATCGAGGTCGGCGCGGATCCGTGCGCCGCGCAGGCGCTCCCAGACGCTGCGCGCATATTCCGCGTGCTTTTCACTGATGGGCAGCACGCGGGCCTGCACGGGCGCCAGCCACGTCGGGAAGGCGCCCGCGTAGTGCTCGGTCAGGATGCCGATGAAGCGCTCGTAAGAGCCGAAGATCGCCCGATGGATCGCCACCGGGCGCTTGGGCTGGCCGTCGGCGTCGATGTACTCGAGCTGGAAGCGCTCGGGCAGCATCGTGAGATCCGCCTGGATCGTCGCGATCTGCCACTGCCGGCCCAGGACGTCGTGGACGTCCACGTCGATCTTGGGCCCATAGAACGCGCCGTCACCGGCGTTCAGCTCGTACGCGATGCCGTTGGCGCGCAACGCCTCCGACAGGGCGCGCTCGGCGTCGTCCCACTGCTCGCGAGTCCCGAGATATTTCTCCGGCCGCGTCGAGAGCTTGAACGAGGGCTCCAGCGTGAAGACCTTGTACCACTCGCGGACGAGCCCGAGCAGCGCCGTGATCTCGTCCTGGAGCTGATCGGGACGGCAGTAGATGTGGGCGTCGTCCTGGGTGAACTGGCGCACCCGCACGAGTCCGGTCAGCGTCCCCGAACGCTCGTTGCGGTGGCAGCGTCCCATCTCACTGAAGCGGAGCGGCAGATCGCGATAGGAGCGCAGCGACCGACGATAGACGTAGGTCGAGGGCGGACAGTTCATCGGCTTGAGGGTGAAGAGCTCCTCTTCCACCTCGACCTTGAACATGTTGTCTTGATAATGCTCCCAGTGGCCCGACTGCTCCCAGAGCCGCTTGTGGATGAGGAGCGGCGTCGCGATCTCCTGATACCCGTTGGCGTCGAGCGCCTCCCGCGCGAACTTCTCCAGCTCACGGATGAGCACCATGCCGTTCGGCAACCAGAACGGCGCTCCGGGAGCCACGTCGTGGAAATCGAAGAGATCCAGCTCGCGCCCGAGCTTTCGATGGTCGCGCTTCTTCGCTTCCTCGACGCGCCAGAGATACTTGTCCAGCTCGTCGGCGGTGAGCCACGCGGTCCCGTAGATGCGCTGGAGCATCGGGTTCTTCTCGCTGCCGCGCCAGTACGCACCCGACGAGGTGAGCAGCTTGAAGTGCTTGACGTGACCCGTGGACGCCACGTGCGGCCCACGGCAGAGATCGACGAACTCGCCCTGCTGGTACAGCGACACTCGGGGCGCATCGAGGCCCTCGAGGATCTCCACCTTGAAGGGCTCCTGATGGTCGCGAAAGAACCCGATGGCCTCGCTGCGGTCCATCTCGCGGCGCTCGAAGCGATAGTCAGCGCGGGTGATCTCGCGCATGGTGGCCTCGATCCGCGCGAGGTCCTCGGTCGTGAACGGCGTCGATCGATCGAAATCGTAGTAGAAGCCGTCTTCGATCGCCGGTCCGATCGCCAGCTTCACCTCGGGATAGAGACGCTTCACGGCCTGCGCCATCACGTGCGAGGTCGAGTGTCGGAGCGTGGAGAGCGGCGACGGATCGCAGTCGAAGTCGCCCGTCAGGGTGAGATGTCGTTCTTCCTCAGACGCCGCCATACACTCCCTGGGGAGAGGTGATTGGTAGGCTCGGGCGGTTTCGAACCGCCGACCTCCTCTGCGTCAGAGAGGCGCTCTCCCACTGAGCTACGAGCCTATCCAGAGTAACGATCATGCTACACACCGCCGCCGAGTGAGTCAAGCCAAACACGCGCGATTACAGGTATTTTACCGGAGGAAGTTCGTCAGCGAGGTATCGACCATATAGGTGAAGATCGCCACGATGCTGACGCCGGTGCTGGTGACTTTCATGTGGACCATCATTTCCTTCGGTACCGGCGGAAACGGCGAGCCCAGCTTGATGGCGTTGACCGCGTAGTCGTCATAGATCGCAAAGCCCGAGGACCGCCGCACTTCCACGAACTGGACGACCCCCGCCTTGAGGATGCCGAACTCGACCACCAGGGACGCGGTCTTGTACTCGCACTCGCGTGTTTCGCCGTTCTTGACGCAGGGGTATCCCCAGTTCTGCTTGATCTGTCGGCGCACCCGATCGAGGTAATCGCTGAAGTTCGGATCCGTCGAGTTGAGCGGAATCGGCTCGCCTTCGATCCCACCGCGGCCGCCAGTCGTGCCTCCGGCGCCGCCACCCCGTCGCAACGCCGACCGGATATCGACAGGCGGCGGCGTCTGGGCAGAGGGCGGCAGCGCGGCGACCTGAGGTTGCGCCGGCGGTGACGGCGCAGCTGGCGTGGCGCTCTGCGACGGCGGGCGCGGTGCCGGTGGCGTCGGTTCTGGCGTGGCAGGCGTCGCCGGCGCCGTCGGCGCCGCCTCGGGGGCGTTCGGCGCCGCGTCTGGCGTGGCTGGTGGCGGTGGCGGCGTCGGACGCGCAGGCGCGGGCTGAGGACGAGGCGGCTCCGGCGGAGCGGGACGGCTCGCGACGACGGGCGGCCTCGGCGCTGGGTGACTCGGCGCGGGCGGCGCGGGCTTGGCCACCGGCGGTGGCGGTGGAGCGGGCTTCGCCATCTGGGGCGACGCCTCTTCGACCGGCGGCCCCGTCGACTTCGCCGCGGGATTACCCGCAGGTGCCGGCTCCGGGATGTTCGGCAGCTCGACGAACAGCGGCTCGCCGCGCTTCACCTGGATCTTGCCGAACGGGCTGGCAGCGAATAGAAGCGCCGCAATGACGGCCATGTGGATCGTGAGGGACGCGAGCAGTCCAATGAGTGGACGCTCCCGCAGCGCCTGCAGTCTCTCGCCCCACATGCTGCGACGGATTATAGCGTTTTGCTTGCTTACATGTCCCGATCCACTGCCTGGGCCACGCGCCGGAGCTGCGCCATCACGCTGGCGAAGCGGTCGGGCTTGAGCGACTGGGGGCCGTCGGAAAGGGCTTCGGCCGGGCGCGGATGGACCTCGATGATGAGCCCGTCAGCGCCAGCAGCTACTCCGGCTCGCGCCATCGACTCGACGTACTCCCAATGGCCGGTACCGTGGCTCGGGTCGACGAGGACCGGCAGGTGAGTGAGCTTCTTCAGCACCGGGACGGCGTTGAGGTCGAGCGTGAAGCGCGTGGCGGTCTCGAACGTCCGGATGCCGCGCTCGCAGAGGATCACGTTGGGGTTGCCGCCGCTCAGGACGTACTCGGCCGAGAGCAGCCATTCCTGGATCGACGTCGCCATGCCCCGCTTGAGCAGCACGGGCTTCTTGGCCTCGGCCACACGCCTGAGCAATGAGAAGTTCTGGACGTTGCGCGCGCCGATCTGGAGGATGTCGGCGTACTCGGCGACGACCTCGACCTTGTCCGGCTCCATCACCTCGGTGACGATCGGCAGGCCGGTCTCGCGCCTGGCTTCGGCGAGGAACTTCAGGCCGGCCTCTTCCAGGCCCTGGAACGCGTAGGGAGAGGTGCGTGGCTTGAAGGCGCCGCCCCGGAGGATCTGCGCTCCGGCCGCCTTGACCTTGGCGGCAACCTCGAGCACCTGGTCGCGGGACTCGACCGAGCACGGCCCGGCCATGACGACGATCTGCTTGCCGCCAATGACGACGCCGTTGACGTGGACCTGGGTCGCTTCCGCCTTGATCTCGCGACTGGCCAGCTTGAACGGCTGCAGGATGCGCTGGACGCTCTCGACGCACTCGAAGTTCTCGAGAGACAGAAGGTCTTCCTTGCCTCGCTCGTCACCGACGGCCCCGATGACCGTCCGGATCTCGCCCCGGATCATGTGGGGCGCGTAGCCCAGGGCCCGGACGCGTGCCGCGACCTCATCGATCTGTGTGTCCGTTGCTCCCGCCTTCAGCACGATGATCATCTGACCCTCCGCTCTCAGTCTTTGGCGATCCCGAGTTCAACGAAAAAGGCCGCGGGGTTGAGCCCGCGGCCTTGGGATCGTCGGCGCCGCGGGCTTCGGTCCGCCCGCGGCTCCCTGTCAGCTCATGTCAGGGTGCCTGGGCAGACCCCTCCGAAGAAAAAGTAAGAGAAGAAGCCGCAGCGCCGTGTCTGTTGCATGAGGTGCTTGTTACTCTACTGGAGCGCGGTCGCGGCCGTCAAGGCTCTTGGCGCGACCTGATTTGCGGTGGAGACGCTTGATGAGGCGATCGCGGTAGTAGTACACGGGTAAGCAGAAGGCGCAGATGAGCGCGAAGAACGCAATGGCATAGATGTACTGCTGGTCTCCCACGTTGGCGCCAAAGTAGGACGAGATCCACGTGCCCGGAACGCGCCCGAGCGTGGAGACCACCGCGAACAGCCAGAAGGGCATGGGGCTGATGCCGAAGAGATAGGAAATGATGTCCTTCGGGAACCCGGGAATCAGATAGAGGATGAAGCAGAGGATCGCGCCCTCCGCCTCGAGGATGAAGTTCAGCCGGTTCCAGTTGTGATCGGACAACCACGGCCGTACCAGCGGCTCGCCCCACTTGCGTCCGACCCAGAAGCAAAAGAGCGTTCCGACCGTGAGGCCGATCGTCGAGTAGATCACGCCCCAGAGGGTGCCGAAGAGCGCGCCACCGACCGGGCCGGTGATCTCACCCGGGATGGGCGAAATGATCACCTGCAGCGCCTGGATGGCGATGAACACGACCGGCGCGGCCCAACCCCAGGCCGCCACCGTGTGCTTGAGGAAGTGCTTGTCGCGGTACAGGCGCACGATGAACCGGATCGACGGAGCGTCGGTGGCCACCAGCCAGATCACGAAAGCGAGGAGTCCTGCGAGGACGGCGGTTGCGAGGGCCCAGCGAGCGGTCGCGTTCAGGCGTCTCCGCCGCCGCCGCGGAGCGGTCACAGCGGTGGCCGGCGATCGCCCCAGGGGCACGCCGCCTCGTACGCCGCCGATGCAGCCAGGACCGTGCGGTCGGCGTGGCGACGCCCCACGATCTGAAGTCCTACGGGCCGGGCATCGTCGGTGACTCCGGCCGGCACGCTCGCCGCCGGCTGGCCCGTGAGATTGAAGAGATAGGTGAACGGCATCCAGCCCAGCACCGAGACGCGCTGTCCAGCGATATCGCGTGGGGGCGCCTGCCCCGACGCGAACGGCGGCACCGCCACCGTCGGTGTGAGCAGCAGATCGAAGCGCGCGAGGAACGCGTGGATCTCGGCCCAGTAGGCCTTCACACGCTCCTGGGCGAGCACGTAATCGCGCGCGCTGACACCGGCGCCGCGACCGATGAAGCGGACGAGCGTCGGATCGAGGTGCTTCTCGGCTTCAGGGAGTTGATCCGACCAGTGTGCGTAGAACTGGGCGGCGATCAACGTGCTGAATGTCTCCTCGGGATTGTCCCAGCCCGGGTTCACCACCTCGACGTGACAGCCCAATCCTTCGAACTCGGCAGCGGCGTTCTCGCAGATCGCCTGCACGCCGGGATCGACCGTCGCAAAGCCGAGGTCGGGCGTCCAGGCGACGTGCAGGCCCTTGATGGCCTCGTCACACGCCTCCACGTACTGCCGGCTCTCGCGCGGGAGTGAGAAGCGATCGCGATCGTCGCCGCCGGCGATGACGTCGAGGACGAGCGCGGCGTCACGCACGCTGCGCGTGAGTGGCCCCGGGCAGTTCACGTGCTCGTAGCCGGGGAATCCGAGCGTGTCCGGTACGCGTCCTCGTGATGGCTTGAAGCCGTACACGCCGCAGAACGAGGCGGGGATTCGCACGGAGCCACCGGCGTCAGTGCCGAGCGCGACGGGACCGAGGCCGCTGGCCACGGCCACGGCGGCGCCACCACTCGAGCCGCCGGGGGAGAGCTCGAGGTTCCACGGATTGCGGGTGATACCGAAGAGGGGGCTCTCGGTCACGGCCTTGTGGCCGAACTCCGACGTGGTCGTCTTGCCGAGGATGACGGCGCCCGCGGCGCGCAGCCGGCCGACCACCACCGCGTCGTCGTCGGGAACCGCTTCGGCAAACAGCCGCGAGCCGCCGGTCGTGCGCAGGCCGCGAGTGAAGATGACATCCTTGATCGACAGCGGCACGCCGTGCAGGGCGCCCAACGGCTCAGCCTTGGTGACGGCGATCTCGGCTTCACGTGCGCCGCGCCGAGCCAGGTCGTGGGCGACGAGACAAAATGCGTTGAGGCGTGGGTTCAGCGCATCGATTCGGGCGAGCACAGCCTCCGTCAGCTCCACCGGAGAGATCTGCTTCGACCGGATGAGGGCGGCGAGCTCGGTTGCGGGACGCCACACCAACTCGTCCACGTTCCTCAGCATCAACGCATTGTATCATTCCGCCTCGTGGACGCTGGCCGGGCGGCCCTCCGTCTCGGAGGCGAGGCGGCTCAGGTCGCGGACCTCGTGGCGCTCGCCGAAGTCGTGGCCGTCGAGCGACACGGTACGACGGTGTGCTACGCGGACGCTGCGCGCCGGCGCCGCCTGCTGGAGCTCGACCGCCACGGCACGCTCCTCCTCGCCCTTCGCTGGCACGACACGACGCTTGCCGAGGGGCGCGTGCGACTGTCAGATGGCACGTGGCTCCGCGTCGAACCACAGGCCGAGACGGGCGAGCCGTGGGGCCGCAGCGATCGCCTCTGGCACGCACGTACCGTCGCCGACCGCGGCGACGCGCTCACCCACTTCGAAGCGCTCGACTGGGCGGCCGTCGATCGCATTCCCACGCTCGCCGAGCCGGCCCGGCTTCCCGCCGGTGCGGGCGCAGCGGTGTTGAACGCCATCGCGTCACTGGCGCGCGACCAGGGCCGGGACTCGCTGCGCTATGGCGGCCCGTACCCGACCGAGCAGCTGTTCACGACGCTGCTGGACTCCTTTCACTACGACACCACGCGCGACGATCCCCTCGCGGCGTTCAGCCGCGGCGAGCTCGCCTGGCGCCCGGCGCCGCATGAACGCGTCTTCACTCCTGAGGGTGCGTGTGTCTACCTCCGCGAGCGTGTGGAGAAAGTCGTGTGGCGGTCACGCGTCTACCAGCGGCCCAACGCGCAGGGCATCGGTCGCCACGCGGCGTACCGTGTGCGCGACACTGGCGGACGTGTGGTCTGCTCGCTCTGGGCGCTGGGAACGGCGATCGAGGACACGCTGGAGCTGGACGAGGACGGCCACGTCGTGAAGATCCTCGAGCCGCCAGCGCAACCCGCCGAGCATCGAGCGCTTCCCCCGGAAGTGGCGGATGGGATCGGGGCGATCGTGGCGGCAACGAGCGCGCCGGCCCTCGGCCCGGCCCTTCGAGCCGCCGCGCGTCGTCTGACCCTGACGTGGGCGCCGCTGGACGGCGAGCTGGCCAGCATGAAGGGCGACGCCGTGCGCCTGTCCAACCGGCTGCGGGCCGTGCTCGCCGCGAGCCCCACCTCGCCGTCCGACGCCGCGCGCCGCGACGCCGCGCTGGCGACCTTGACCGAAGTGGCGCTCCTCCTCGGCGACACGCTCCGCGCTCGCGCCCAGGCTCACGTCGCCGCGCTCGACGAGAACGCGCAACGCGCGCTGCTCGAGACGCCTCCCCTGCCCGATCCCGACACCGCTCGCGCCATCACCGCGGCCGTGGCCGCGCTGGTCACGAGCGAGTGACGACGCGGCTCAGCTCACGGCGTGGATCACGACCCAGACGTTCAGGGCGATGAAGGCCGCGATGGAGACGATGGAGAGCGCGACGTAGCCGATCCACAGCCCGGCCTGGCGGCGCGATGCGGACGCTGGACGGCCGGAGACCAGCGACTTCACGTACGCCATGGCGTCATGCTTGAGCGTTGGCACGCCGAGGGCGTCGACGAGGACGTGGTACCCGTCCATCTCGACGAAGCAGAACGGATAGAGGGCCAGCACGAACGCCTGCCACTGGATCATCCCCGACGCGGCGGCGAACGCCTGCACGAAGCCGCCGTTCGGCGCCCGGAGCGCGAGCATGAACCACAACGATCCGAAGGCGAGGTGCACGAGGGTGCCCGACACGGCGGTGACGACCCGAGCGCGCCGGCTGGCCATGAAGATGTCGGTGACATCGACGTAGAACGTCGGCAGGAAACCGTGCAGGAACGTGAATCCGAACTCGCGGACGCGCCGGCCGTAATGGACGAGGGCGAGCCCGTGAACGATCTGGTGAGCGGCCAGCGTGAGGATGAACAGTAGCTTCACGGTGATGATGGCCAGCAACGGGTTGGCGCCGAAACCGGCGGCCACGTCGGCGTCCCGCCAGAGTTTCGCCGCGGCCGCGAAGCCGGCCACGGCGAGGAGCACGCAGACCACGAGCGCGACTGGCGTGAAGAGCAGCCGCCCACCCCACCGGTAGGCTCGGCGGAAGAACGGCTGGACGCGCCGGCTCGAGATGTTGATGCGCTCGAGCGCGGTCAGCGCCGTCTCCGCGGCGCGCAGCAGCCGGCGCTCGCGGTTGCGGGCCAGCGCGTAGCGCAAGCGCGAGGCCGGGGTGAGCGAGAGCAACTGCGCCCGCTGGAGCTTCTTGATCATCCCGGGAATCAACTCGAAGTCGAACTGGCCGTAGCGGAGGACGTAGGCGGTCGCGATGTCCTGCACGGAGGCGCGCCCGTCCATCTGGTCCCACAGGAAGCGCTCGGGCTCCGAGAGCATCAGGAAACGCTCGGTCTGCGTGTTCTTGAGGATGAAGCTGCGCTGGCGGTCCACGCGCGAGGTGACCTCGGCCAGCTCGAAGTGTTCGGCGGGCACACGCTGTGGCCGCATCTTCACCCAGGCGGCGGCGCTGCCCACCGTGCGGATGTCGAAGCCGGCCTCGTCGCCGTCACGGCGGACGAGGAGCTCGAGCTTGGCGCGCCGGGGCGGCGCGGCGTCCGTCATCGCGACTCCATGTCCAGGCCGGTGGCCTCGAGGCCCCAGCGCGTGATCTCGGCGACCAGCTCGCCGGAAGCGCGCAACCGCTCGATGAACACGTAGACGAGAGACCGAAAGAACGCGGCCGCCGCTCGTGGGTTGACCTCGATGAGCAGGTGGAGGTGCTCACGATCGAGGACGTAGAGGGCGACGTCCGTCTCGGCCTGAATGGTCGCCGACCGCGGCGATCGATCGAACAAGCTCATCTCACCGAAGAAGTCACCGGCCTCCGCCCGCGCCAGGACCTGCTCGATCCGCCCACTGACGACCTTGGAGATGATGCTGGTCCCTTTCCGCACGACGAACATCTCTTCGCCGGGATCGCCCTCACGAAAGAGCACCTGGCGCGGCTTGAGGTTTCGCTCCTCGAGCCGTCCCGCGAACGCCAGCAGCTCGCTGTCGGTGAATTCTCGGAAGAGCTTCACGCTCTTGAGGAACGCCGCGATGTCGGCGGGGGCGGCCATCAGGGCGACCACCGTTCGGCGCACCGATCACCGCGGTGCCGCTGATCGCAGGCGTCGGCACCGGGGACGTGGGAGCGCACGACCGAGGGCGGAAGCGGCGCCGCGGCGCGCGCGACGACCGTCACGCGACGCTCAGGTCGCGACGCGCCGGAGCAGGGTGGTTCGCAGGAGGACCGCGCGCTGATTGACCGGCGTGTCGGCCAGTCGAACCAGGGCGGCCTGGACGGCTCCCCGCTCGTCGTCGCTCAGCTCGTACTGGGCGAGGATCGCGTCCGGCGTCCGTTGCAGATCGGCGAGAAAGTCGGGATCGACCATCGCGCGGCCGACCAGGTCGGGCAGACGCTGGGGCATGGCCACGGGATGATACCAGAGGGCGATCCCTGAACAAAGGTGGAAGGCCCCACGTCCCATGAGTAGTGAACCCACGTATGGAGGTGACCCGAGATGAGATGGACACGTGCACTCATTGCCGGCACGCTCGCGCTCGCGGCGGGCGTCACGACCGTGGCCTCGGCCGCTCAGTCGTCGCCAGCGCAGACCCAACAGCCGCTGCGGTGGGAGAGCCGGCTCAAGCAGCAGCTCGGACTCAACGACCAGCAGGCGCAGGCGCTTCACGAGGTGTACCAGCGGGACGCCGACGCCAAGCGTCAGCACTGGCAGCAGCTTCATCAGGCGCAGACCGAGCTTCGCCATCTGGCGCTGACCAGCAACGACAACCAGGCCATCCAGGCCAAGCAGGATGAGGTTCAACGGCTGATGGCCCAGAGCGTCCAGATGCGCACGAGCACCCTCCGACAGGTGGCGCCGATCCTGACGCCCGATCAGCGGGAGAAGCTGGCTCAACTGATGGAGCGGGGCGGCCACCACGGCCGTCATCGTCGTCAGGCGTCGTGAGCCGGGGCCGGTAGCGAGAGCGCCGCTCCGGCTGCCCGGGGCGGCGCTGTCAACCCGGGGCGGCCGCGCTCGTCAATCTTAATCGTGATGCGGTAGTCTGGGACGAGCGCGCGCCGCCGCCAGAGGTGACATGGCCAATCCTTCGCGTCTCTTCATTCTTCGCCCTGTCGCCACCGCTCTGCTCACCGCCGCCATTCTGCTGGCCGGAAGCGTCGCCTATCTGCTGCTCCCCATTTCAGCACTGCCGCAGGTCGACTATCCAACGATACAGATCCTGACCTTCTATCCGGGCGCCAGCCCCGACGTCATGGCCTCGTCGGTCACGTCGCCGCTCGAGCGGCAGTTCGGTCAGCTCCCCGGCCTCAAGCAGATGACCTCGACGAGCTCGTTCGGCGCCTCGCTGATCACGCTGCAATTCACGCTCGACTACGCGATCGACGTCGCCGAGCAGCAGGTCCAGGCCGCGATCAACGCCGCGGCGACCTTCTTGCCGCGTGATCTGCCCAGCCCGCCCGTCTACAGCAAGGTCAATCCCGCGGACACGCCGGTTCTGACGCTCGCGTTGACCTCGGATACGCTGCCGCTCACCAAGGTGCAGGACCTCGCCGACACCAACCTGGCCCAGAAGATCTCGCAGCTCCCCGGTGTCGGTCTGGTGTCGATCAGCGGCGGTCAGAAGCCGGCGGTGCGCGTGCAGGCCGATCCGAGCGCGCTCGCGTCCTACGGGCTCAGCCTCGAAGACCTGCGCGCCGTGCTCGGCCAGGCCAACGTCAACCAGGCCAAGGGCAATCTGGAGGGTGCAAAGCAGTCGTACACGATCGGCGCCAACGATCAGCTCCTCACCAGCGTGGAGTACAAGAGCGTCGTCGTCGCCTACCGCAACGGCGCACCCGTGCGCCTCTCCGACGTCGCGGACGTCGTGGACGGCGTGGAGAACGTCAGGCAGGCGGCGTGGATGAACGACAAGCCGGCCGTCATCGTCAACATCCAGCGGCAGCCCGGCGCCAACATCATCACGGTCGTGGACCGCATCAAGCGCTTGCTGCCCCAGCTCAAGGCCTCGTTGCCGTCGGCGATCGAGATCACGACGCTCACCGACCGCACGGCGACCATCCGGGCCTCGGTCGCCGACGTCGAGTTCACGCTGATCCTGACTATCGCCCTCGTCGTGATGGTCATGTTTTTGTTCCTGCGCAGCCTGTCGGCCACGATCATTCCGAGCGTGGCCGTGCCCATCTCGATCATCGGCACCTTCGGGATCATGTACTTGCTCGGCTACAGCCTGGACAACCTCTCGCTGATGGCGCTGACGATCTCGACCGGCTTCGTGGTCGACGACGCGATCGTCATGATCGAAAACATCGCGCGCTACATCGAGGCGGGCGAGTCACCGCTCCAGGCCGCCCTCAAGGGCTCCGAGCAGATCGGGTTCACGATCGTCTCCCTCACCGTCTCGCTGATCGCGGTGCTCATTCCCCTGCTCTTCATGGGCGACATCATCGGGCGGCTCTTCCGCGAGTTCGCGATCACGCTGAGCGTGACGATCCTCGTGTCCGCGGTCGTGTCGTTGACGCTCACGCCCATGATGTGCGCCCGGCTCCTGCGCGTCGCCCACCCAGGCACCGAGACGTGGTTCTACCGGGCCACCGAGCGGATGTTCGAGCGCACGATCGCGGCCTACGGTCGGACGCTGCAGTGGGTGCTCCGTCACCAGCCCGGGACGCTCGTCGTGACGGTGGCCACGCTCGTCCTGACCATCATCCTGTACATCGTCGCGCCCAAGGGCTTCTTCCCGCTCCAGGACACCGGCGTCATCCTCGGCATCTCGGAGGCGCCGGAGGTCGTCTCGTTCCCGACGATGGCCGACCGCCAGCAGGCGCTCGCCCGCATCATCCTGAAGGACCCCGACGTGGCGAGCCTGTCGTCGTTCATCGGCGTGGACGGCACCAACATGACGCCGAACAGCGGCCGTCTCCAGATCAACCTGAAGCCGCGCGAGGAGCGGAGGTCCGACGCGTCCGAGATCATTCGCCGCTTGCAACCGGCGCTCGCGGCGGTGGACGGCATCACGCTCTACATGCAACCGGTGCAGGACCTGACCGTCGAGGACCGCGTGAGCCGGACCCAATTCCAGTACTCGCTGGAGGATGCCGACGCGCGCGAGCTGGCCGAGTGGGCGCCGCGACTGATCGAGCGGCTGCGGACGCTTCCCGAGCTCCGCGACGTCGCCTCCGACCAGCTCGTCGGCGGGCTCCAGGTCTCCGTGGTGATCGATCGCGACACCGCCTCGCGCCTGGGTATCCAGCCGCAGGCCATCGACGACACGCTCTACGATGCCTTCGGTCAGCGTCAGGTCTCGACGATCTTCACGCAGCTCAACCAGTATCACGTCATTCTCGAGGTCGCGCCGCGCTTCCAGGACAATCCCGAGGCGCTCAAGGCGATCTACGTCAAGTCGGCCAACGGCACGCAGGTGCCGCTCAGCGCCTTCACCCACTACGTCACTGGATCGGCACCGCTGTCGGTAAACCATCAGGGCCAGTTCCCGGCCGTCACCGTCTCGTTCAACCTGGCGCCGGGCGTCGCCCTCGGCCACGCCGTCAACGCCATCAAGGCGGTCGAGCGCGAGATCGGCCTCCCCTTGTCGATCCGCGCAGCGTTCCAGGGGACGGCCAAGGCCTTTCAGGCGTCGCTCGCCAACGAGCCCTTGCTGATCCTGGCCGCGCTGATCACCGTGTACATCGTCCTCGGCGTGCTGTACGAGAGCTACATTCACCCGATCACGATCCTGTCCACGCTGCCCTCGGCGGGCGTGGGCGCCATCCTGGCGCTCTTGCTCTGTCGCACGCACCTCGACGTCATCGCCCTGATCGGGATCATTCTGCTGATCGGCATCGTGAAGAAGAACGCGATCATGATGATCGACTTCGCGCTCGACGCCGAGCGCGAGGAGGGCAAGGCGCCCGCCGAGGCGATCTACCAGGCGTGCCTGCTCCGCTTCCGCCCGATCATGATGACGACGATGGCCGCGCTGCTCGGCGGCCTGCCCCTCGCCCTCGGCAGCGGCACCGGCTCCGAGCTGCGGCGGCCGCTCGGCATCACGATCGTCGGCGGCCTGCTCCTGTCTCAGCTGCTCACGCTCTACACCACGCCCGTCGTGTATCTGGCCTTCGATCGCGTGGCCCGCCGGTTGCGACAGACGTCGATCGGCGCACCGCGGCCGGCCCGAGTGACCGCCGAGTGAGCATCTCCGAATTCTTCCCGGCGCGAGCCCGGAGACGATGGCGTCCTCGGTGGCCACCCCGCTCGAGCGCCAGTTCGGACGTATCGCTGGGGTGACGGAGATGACGTCGAGCAGTCTGCTCGGCGCGACCACGGTCGTCCTCCAGTTCGACCTCAACCGCAGCATCGACGCCGCCGCGCGCGACGTGCAGGCCGCGATCAATGCCGCGCGCAGCCAGCTCCCGGCCGGGCTGGTCAACAATCCGACGTACCGGAAGGTGAACCCGGCGGATGCGCCGATCTTGATCCTGGCCCTGACGTCCGATGCGATGCCGATCGGCCGCGTTTTCGATGCCGCCGATTCCGTCCTGGCGCAGAAACTCGCGCAGGTCGAGGGCATCGGCCAGGTCGTCGTGGGCGGTGGGGCCAAGCCGGCGGTTCGCGTCCGCGTCGACCCGAGCCTGCTCACTCAGCTCGGCATCGGACTCGAGCAAGTGAGGGCCGGGCTGCGCTCCGTCAACGCCAACGCCCCCAAGGGTCAGCTCACCGACGCGGCGACCTCGTGGACGATCCAGGCCACCGATCAGCTCTTCGATGCCGACGAATACCGTCCCGTGATCGTCGCCTGGCAAAACGGCGCGCCGGTGCGCCTCGGCGACATCGCCAGCGTCGAGAGCTCGGTCGAAGATCTGAGAACGGCCGGCCTGGCCAACGGCAAGCGGGCCGTGCTGCTGGTCGTGTTCCGTCAGCCGGGCACGAACATCATCGAGACCGTGGACCGGGTCACGGCGCTGATGCCCGAGCTGCGGGCCTCCATCTCCCCGGCCATCGACATCTCCGTCGTGCTCGACCGGACCACGACCATCCGCGCCTCGTTCCGCGACATCCAGCTCACGCTGTTGCTCTCGATCGCCCTCGTCGTGCTCGTGGTGTTCTTGTTCCTGCGCAAGGGATCGGCCACCACCATCCCCAGCGTGGCCGTGCCGCTGTCGCTGCTCGGCACCTTCGGTGGGATGTACCTGCTCGGCTATAGCCTCGACAACCTCTCGCTCATGGCCCTGACCATCTCGACGGGCTTCGTGGTGGACGACGCCATCGTCGTGCTCGAAAACATCACGCGTTACATCGAGGCCGGCGAGTCGCCGATGGCGGCGGCCTTGAAGGGCTCGCGCGAGATCGGGTTCACGGTGCTGTCGATGAGCGTCTCGCTGGTGGCCGTCTTCATTCCCATTCTCTTGATGGGCGGGATCGTCGGGCGCCTCTTCCGCGAGTTCGCCGTCACGCTGACGCTGGCGATCGTCGTCTCGCTGGTCGTCTCGCTGAGCACGACACCCATGATGTGCGCCCGGCTGCTCAAGCCCATCCCGCCCGGTGGCCATGGCCGGCTGTACCGGCTGAGCGAGCGCGCCTTCACCCTGCTGCTGAGCGCGTACGCGGCGACGCTCGGCTGGGTGCTGCGTCACCAGCGCGTGACGCTCCTGGTGATGCTGGTCACGATCGGCCTCAACATCTATCTCTTTGCGATCGTGCCCAAGGGCTTCTTTCCACAGCAGGACTCCGGGCGAATCATCGGCAGCATCCAGGCCTCGCAGGACATCTCGTTTCCGGCGATGCGGGAGAAGATGGCGGAGTTCGTGAACATCGTGCTCACCGATCCAGCGGCGACCGCGGTGGTCGCCTTCACCGGCGGCAACCTCAACACGCAAAACACCGGCCGCATGTTCATCTCGCTCAAGCCGCTCCACGAGCGAAAGGTGTCCGCCGACCAGATCATCGGCCGGCTGCGGGGCAAGCTGGCCCACGTCCCCGGAGCCAATCTCTTCTTGCAGTCCGTGCAGGACCTGCGCATCGGCGGCCGCGCCAGCAACGCGCAGTTCCAATACACGCTACAGAGCACCGACCTCACCGAGCTCAACACCTTCGCACCCCGGATGCTCGCCAAGCTGCGCACCCTCGAGGGGCTGCGCGACGTCAACACCGACCAGCAGAACCGCGGCCTGCAGGCCGCGCTGGTGATCGATCGCGACACTGCCGGGCGCCTCGGCATCCAGGCCCAGGCCATCGACGACACGCTCTACGACGCCTTCGGCCAGCGCCAGGTCTCGACGATCTACACCGCGTTGAACCAGTACCACGTCGTGCTCGAGGTCGCGCCCGAATTCCAGCAGAACCCCGAGGCGCTCAATGCCATCTACGTGAAGTCGTCCACGGGGGCCCAGGTCCCGCTCAGCGCCATCACCCATTTCGCGCCCAGCACGACCCCGCTGGCCGTGAACCATCAGGGCTTCTTCCCGTCGGTCACGCTCTCGTTCAATCTGGCCCCGGGCATCGCGCTCAGCGACGCGGTGACCTCCATCCAGGGTGCCGAACGTGACGTCGGCCTGCCGGCCTCCGTTCGGGCGAGCTTCCAGGGCACGGCCCAGGCGTTTCAGGACTCGCTGTCCAATCAGCCCATCCTCATCCTGGCCGCGCTCGTCACCGTCTACATCGTGCTCGGCGTCCTCTACGAGAGCTACGTCCACCCGATCACGATCCTCTCGACGCTGCCCTCGGCGGGCGTGGGCGCCATCATCGCCCTGATGCTCTGCGGGATGGATCTCGACGTCATCGCGCTCATCGGGATCATTCTCCTCATCGGGATCGTCAAGAAGAACGCGATCATGATGATCGACGTCGCGCTGGACGTGGAGCGGCGCGAGGGCAAGGCGCCGGCCGCCGCCATTTACGAGGCCTGCCTGCTCCGCTTCCGTCCGATCATGATGACGACGTCGGCCGCGCTGCTCGGCGCGCTCCCGCTGGCCGTCGGCACCGGCACCGGTGCCGAGCTGCGACGGCCGCTCGGCATCACGATCGTCGGCGGCCTGCTCGTCTCGCAGGCCCTCACGCTCTACACCACCCCGGTCGTCTATCTCTATCTCGAGCGGTTGCGGCTGCATCTTCGCCGCGCACGGCCGGTGGCCGTGCCCCACCGATCGCCGGAGCTCCAGCATTGACGACGACACGTCCTCTTCTCGGCATCGCGCTGCTGCTGACGGCGAGCCTCGCGCTCACCGCCTGTTCGGGCGACAAGGCGGAGTCCAAGCAGTCGCAGCAGCAACGGCGGCCGGCCGTGCCGGTGACGATCGCATCGGTGGAGCGGAAGACGGTCCCGCTGGAGATCCGGGCCATCGGCAGCGTCGAGGCGTATTCGACCGTCGCGGTCAAGGCCCAGGTCGGCGGCGAGCTCATGCGCGTCCACATCAAGGAGGGCCAGGACGTCCACAAGGGCGACCTCCTCTTCACCATCGATCCACGGTCGCTCCAGGCCGCCCTCGCCCAGGCCGAAGCCACCCTGGCCAAGGATCAGGTTCAGATCCAGCAGGCGCGTGCCGTGCTCGAGCGTGATCGCTCGCGGATCGCCCAGGCCGAGGCGGCCCTGGCACGGGATCAGGCGCAGCAGAGGAACGCGGTGGTGATGGAGCGACGCTACGCCGATCTGCTCAAGCGTGAGCTCATCGCCCAGGAGCAATACGATCAGTTCCGGACGACGGCCGAGGCCCTGACGGCGACGGTCCGCGCCGACGCCGCCGACGTCAAGAGTGCCCAGGACACGGTGATGGCCGACGAGGCGGCCGTGAAGAGCGCCGAGGAGACCGTCCGCGCCGACCAGGCGGTCATCGACAACGCACGCGTCCAGCTGAGCTACGCGACCATCCGGTCCCCGATCGACGGCCGCACGGGCAGCTTGCTGCTGCACGAAGGCAACGTGGTGCGAGCCACCGGGACCAACGACTCCACGCTGCTGACAATCAATCAGGTCCAGCCGACGTACGTGTCGTTCACCGTGCCCCAGCAGCAGCTCGCCTCGATCAAGCGCTACATGGCGAATGGCCGACTCGAGGTGGAAGCGACCGGTGCGGGCGATCCGCGGGCCGCCCGCGGCGTGGTGACCTTCATCGACAACGCCGTCGACCCGAACACCGGAACGATTCGGCTGAAGGCTACGTTCGCCAACGAGGAACGGCGGCTCTGGCCCGGTCAGTTCGTCAACGTCGTGCTGACGCTCGCCACCGAGGCGGACGCCATCGTCGTCCCGTCCCAGGCCGTGCAGGCCGGCCAGCAAAACACCTCGTACGTGTTCGTGGTGAAGCCCGATGCAACCGTCGAGAACCGTCGCATCGTGATCGCGCGGACCCAGGGCAACGATACGATCGTGACCTCCGGCCTCGAGGCGGGCGAAAAGGTGGTCACCGACGGTCAGGCGCGGCTCGTGGCGGGCGCGAAGGTGGAGGTGAGAGGACCAGGGGGCGGTGGCGAGCGCCCGGCCCGGAGTGAGCGCTCTCCCTGAGCTCTATCGTTGGATATAGGCCTCTCTATCCTGCGATAGATTCAAAGTACCCATCCGACCGATTAACCTGAAACGGCATGGCAAACACCCGACGCCTCAGCCTCCTCGCCGGTCTCGGACTGATTGCCCTGCTCGCGTCGGGTGCTGCGAAGGATGCGCCAAAGGACGTCGCGAGTCTCACGCCCGAGATCGTCACGCTGAGTCCGCGCGCCAGCCAGGCCATGAGACCCCCGCGGACTGCACCGGGACGGCGCCCGGCAAGCACGTTCGACGACAGCGATCGCGGCGTGCTGTTGCTCCTCCTCCTCAGCGCCCAGCCACCGCGCTAGCGTACGGCTCCGGTGCTTGAGGGCCGGATCGCGACGCGGCTGCGTCCCGAGTAGTTCCCTCGTGGGGATCGGGGCATTGGACCTGCCCCGATAGCAGCACGTCTCATACGACGAACCGCTCGCGACAGACGGGGCTGCCCGCTCACATTTCGCCCGCTGGAACCTCCGTGCGCTGCGGACGTGACGTCGGCTGCTCTGCGCCGACAGCGAGCGGAGCGCGTTTCGCCGTGCCCTGGTCCATAATTCGTTTGGACCAGCGCCGTCCGAACTCGATGCACGGCTTCTCGATCAGCCGATGCAACGTGTACGCCGCAACGACCGAGAAGATACAGGCAAGTATGAGGGCGACGGCGCTGGCGACGTTAAGCGTCCCAGCAGGACCCTGCGCTGGCCAAAGACGGTTCACTACCTTCTCCGCCACGTTCAGCGCCAAAAGGTGAACCAAGTAGATGCCATAAGACATCTTGCCGACGAACACGAGCGGGGGCCATCGGAGCGCTCGCTGCACGAGGCCGTCACCAAGCACGACGCATATGAGGAACAGCGCCACGGCCAGCGGGTATAAGACGTCAGCCGAGTAGTTCACGAGGCGTGGATCGCCGCTCTTGAAAAACCTCAACCACGGCCGGAGGAAGTGAACTCCCAGTACGAATACCAGCGCGGGGTAGATCCACGTCCCGTTACCCAGGGGCCGAAGGTGCTGCACACTCACCCGGTCGTGCAGCAGTAGCGCGCCCAGACAGCCAATTGATATGTAGTAATAGGGGAACAGGCACGATCCCAGCGCGCCCTGTCCGAGGAGCGGAACAAGGGCGAACGCGACCGTCAGCAGTGTCGTACCAACAAACCGCGTGGCATGCTTGCCCCGCCACAACGCGAACGCCAGTAGCGGCCAGACGAGATAGAACTTCTCCTCGATTCCCAGCGACCAGCTCTGGTAGAAAGGGATGCTCACCCTCTGCATCACCCCGTCGGCATCCGTCAAGCCGTAAAAAAATGGCACCTCCTGCATGTAGAGCAAATACCAGGGCATCGCGCTTCTGAGCATCAAAGCCTTCCGCTCATAATCGATGTGCAAGACGAAAATGAGGATGCAGTACGCAACCAGCACGACGTAGTACAGCGGGAAGATGCGGAAGCTTCGCCGGATGTAGAACGCCGTGAGGGACACGCAGCCGCGATGGCTCTCCTCGCGGAGCGCGAGCGTCGTGATGAGGTAACCGCTGAGTACGAAGAACACGATCACGCCTCGCCCACCCGCCAGCCAGCCCCAGACCCGGTCATGCATGTGCTGGCTGACGACCAGGAGGACGCTGATGGCGCGTAGGCCGTCGAGTTCTGGAACGTACTTGCGGTTCTGGTGGGACTCGTACGTCAGGGGACTATTCATTGTGCCCAGGACTTTCATCATAGAAGAGCGGCATGAGAGCGGCCAAGGAAAGCGCACAGCGAGGACTTCTTCCCTTGCTTCGTGTCAGTCCGTCGCGTGTCGAGGCCAACCGAAGCTTCGAACTGGCCGTCGCCGCCGCGAACATGGCTTTGGGATCGCTCTCGAAGAGTCCGACGACGGGCAACTCTGGATTTCGAACTCGGGCCACCTTGAGGGAATCGAACTGTGCGCGGTTTCAACGTCTCCTGAGCGACGAATTCGAAACGAGTGCGCTTACGCGGGTGATGACACGATCAATGCGAAGGTCGTGCTCTCCGCGAGCACAGGCAACTTCGTCGTCAACGGG
>WNGI01001039.1_pt1 | contig 40892 bp, 37 predicted proteins | sample 5400621 | NCBI WGS metagenome assembly WNGI01 (sample SAMN13153374, study PRJNA577476) | soil metagenome | isolation source: 20 cm soil or saprolite under Garry oak tree replicate 1 | place: USA:California | collected 2016-06-15
TGAGCCCGCTCACGGTTTCCCCCAGACAGATCGTGGGCTTGTACTGCATCGCCTGTTCGGTGAGGTTGTCCACCAGCTGCCGGCCGATGATCCGGGGGAACCCCGCGACGTCGTAGATCCACTTTTCGGGGTAGAGCGCGGTGACCTGGCCACCGAGGGCGTTCAGGCTTTCGATGATCTTGGTGCGCAGGGTCCGGAAGCCGGCGTAGTACGCGGCGTACAGCCCCACCGGGCCCCCGCCCAGGATGGTGACGTCGTACATGTCTGGAGCCATCAACGATCCCCCCACCTGATAATTGTCCACACCCCGCCGTCCGCGGCGCTCAACGTTCCCCTACGAATATTATGCCCCGCGGAGGTCTGCACCGGTCAGCGCCATCGTATCCGCCGTTCTGGAACGGAGAGGGTCTCGAGGCCAGGGGTTATTATACCATCCGCGGCCTCCGGCGGGCGACTCGAACCGGGGGAAGCGCTGGGATTCGCCGTGCGTTCTCTTTGTTGAGGATTGGTAAAAGCATCCTTGACAGCCCCCGTGGCAGGTCCTATCGTGGGGGGGACATGGGCCCGCGGGCCGTTGCGATGGAGGGTGGAAGATGGCCACAACCAGGGTAGCCAACGCGCAGCCGGCAGGATCGCTGCTCACGGCCACCCAGATGGAACGGTATTCGCGCCAGATACGGTATTCGCGCCAGATCATCCTGGAGGAGATGGGGATCGAGGGGCAGGCGCGGCTCCTCCGCAGCAAGGTTCTGATCGTGGGCGCCGGGGGACTGGGTTCTCCGACGGCGCTGTACCTGGCGGCCGCCGGCGTCGGAACCATCGGGATCGTCGACGGCGACCAGGTCGACGTGACCAACCTGCACCGGCAGATCCTCCACGGCACCCCGGATCTCGGGCGGCCGAAGACCGAGTCGGCCCAGCGGACGCTGGGGGGCCTCAACCCCGACGTCACCGTGGTCCCCTATCAGACGGTGCTGACGAGCGCCAACGCCCTGGAGATCATCGGGGCCTACGATGTGGTGATCAACGGCAGCGACAACTTTCCGACGCGCTACCTGATCAACGACGCCTGCGTGCTCCTGGGCAAGCCCCTGGTCGACGCCAGCATCCTGAAGTGGGAAGGCCAGGCAACGACGTTTGTGCCGGGGCACGGCTGCTACCGGTGCCTCTTCCCGACCCCGCCGCCTCCCGGCGCCGTACCGAGCTGCGCCGAAGGGGGCATCCTCGGCGCGCTCTGCGGATACATGGGGAGCCGGCAGGCGCTCGAGGCGATGAAGCTGCTGCTGGGGGTCGGTGAGACGCTGGCGAACCGGCTGCTCATCTACGATGCGCTGGAGGGCGAGACCCGGGTCGTGCGATGGAACCGGAACCCGGAGTGCCCGATCTGCGGGGACCGGCCGACAATCCGCGCGCTCATCGACTACGAGCAGTTCTGCGGGATGCCGGCCCACGACCGCGCCGCGGCGCCGGCCAAGGTCCCGGTTCCCCAGGTGACGCCGGAGGAAGCGAAGGCGCTCCTGGAACGGGGCGGAATCCAACTGGTGGACGTCCGCGAGCCGTGGGAGTACGAGGAGGCGCACATCCCCGGTGGCCGGCTGATCCCGGTCGGGGAAGTCCGCTCCCGTCTTGAGGAGATCGACAAGAACACGTCCGCGGTGATCTACTGCCGCTCCGGAGGGCGCAGCGCGAAGGTGGTCGCGCTGCTACAAGAGGCGGGCTACGACAAAGTCCTCAACCTGACCGGCGGGATCCTGGCCTGGGCAAACGCCCAGTACCCGACCGAGTGACAGCGGGGGACGCGTTTGGTACAATTAAGGGGCTGTGCAGAATACGTCGATGACACGAGGTGAAGCACGTGGTTCTTGAGGTCGGTCGTCCAACGGTCAGCCTGACGGACAGCGCGGTCTCCAAGCTCAAGGAAATGCTGGCGGAGCAGGAGGATCAGGGCCTGTGCTTCCGGGTGTTCGTCCAGCCCGGCGGATGCGACGGGTTCTCCTACGGGATGACGTGGGACGCCCCCGGCGAAGACGATGAGGTGATCGAGCGGGGCGGGGTCCGGCTCCTGATCGACAAGACGAGTTCACGGGTGCTGGCGGGATCGGAGATCGACTACGTGACCTCGGTGACGGCGACCGGCTTCGCGATCCGCAACCCCAACGCGGTGTCGACCTGCGGCTGCGGGCATTCGTTCAAGACGGCCGGAGACGCGGGGCATGCCGATCCCTGCGGCGAGGAACAGGAGTCGCAGTAGCGGCAGTAGCAGTTCCTATCGGACGGAGGAATCGCGCATGGACCAGCAGACCGCGGAGACGGGGACCCAGGCAGTCAGCGACCTGCACGCCAGGGTCGAGAAGGTGCTCGACCAGATCCGCCCCTACGTCCAGCAGGACGGGGGGGATCTGGAGCTCATCGATATCGTGGACGGGATCGTGCAGATCCGGCTGGCCGGATCGTGTGTCGGGTGCATGTACTCGATGATGACGCTCCAGGCCGGCGTGGAGCGGATGCTCAAGGAGCAGGTCCCGGAGATCAAAGCGGTCGAAGCCGCGCCGTTCTGATCGTCCCTCCCCGCGGAGGGCGCGTCTTTGCGCCCGCCGGGGGCAAGGTTGAGAGGTACCCTGAGCCTCTCATGGAAGAGCATGAGAGGCTTTTGCTATGGCTCGAAACCGCCGCGCGGAGGCCGCTGAGCGTGCGATTCGATTACACCGAAGAGCAGCGCCTGATCAGAGAGACCATTCGGGAGTTTGCCTCGCGCGAACTTCGTCCCCACGCCCGGCGGTGGGATGCCGAGGGCAAGTTTCCGGCTTCCCTGGTGCCCAAACTCGCGGGGCTGGGGCTCCTCGGCATGTTGATCCCCCAGGAGTACGGCGGATCCGGCCTCGACCCCGTCAGCGTCGCCCTGGCCATCGAAGCCGTCGCCTGGGGTGACGGCGGGGTCGCGCTGACCGTGGCGTCGCACAATTCATTGTGCTCCGGCCACATCGTCCTCGCCGGCAGCGACCGGCAGAAGCGGACCTATCTGCCGCGGCTGGTGAGCGGCGAGGCGCTGGGAGCCTGGGCCCTCACCGAGCCCGGCTCGGGCAGCGACGCGAAGGCGCTGGTGACGCGGGCCGAGCGACGGGGCAACCGGTGGGTGCTCAACGGGACGAAGGTGTTTGTCACCCAGGGCAGCCTGGCCGGCGTCTACGTCGTCATGGCGCGAACCAATCCGGAGGGGGGGCACCGGAGCATCTCAGCCTTTCTCGTGGAACGCGGGACGCCGGGGCTGCGTGTCGGGAAGCACGAGGACAAGCTCGGCGTGCGCAGCAGCGATACGGCGGAGGTCGTCTTCGAGGACTGTGCGGTCCCGGAAGAGCAGATGCTCGGCGCGCCGGGGGAAGGGTACCGTGACGCGCTGCACATTCTCGAGCGCGCCCGGATCGGGATCGGCGCGATGGCGCTGGGGCTAGGCCGCGCGGCGCTCGAGGCGTCATTAAGCTATGCGCGGGAGCGGCGGGCGTTCGGTCAGCCAATCGCCGAGTTCCAGGCGATCCAGTGGATGCTCGCGGACATGGCGACCGAGCTCGACGCGGCCGAGCTGCTGGTCATGGAGGCGGCGCATCGGGCGTCGCTGGGGCAGCCCTACCAGAAGGAGAGCGCGATGGCGAAGCTCTACGCGTCCGAGGCCGCGGCCCGGGCGGCGTCCAAAGCGGTGCAGATTCACGGCGGGTATGGGTTCATCAAAGACTATCCGGTTGAACGGATCTACCGCGACGTCAAGCTCTGCGAGATCGGCGAGGGCACCTCGGAGGTCCAGCGGATGCTGATCGCCAAAGAGGCGCTGGCCTGACCCGCGGTGGGCCGGATCCGCGCAGGCGCAGGCGGCGGGAAAGGGGGCGAGGTGTGAACACGACGGTCGTTGGCAGTTATCCGAAGATCCCTGATCCGCCGGCCCCGGGACGGTGGCGCGCCAGCGTGGAGAAGCTCCAGCGCGGCGACATCACCCCCGAGGAGATGCGCCGCGTCGAAGATGAGGTGACCGCCGAGGTGCTCGCCGAGATGGCGGCGGCAGAGGTCGACGTCGTCACCGATGGGCAGATCCGGTGGGAGGACGGGCAGACGTACTTCGCCCGCGGGCTCGGCGGGTTTACGATCCACAGCCTGCAGCGCTACTTCGACACCAACGTCTACTACCGCCAGCCCGTCGCGACCGGGGAGATCGTGTGGCGCGGCCCCATTAGTGTCGCCGACTACCAGTTCGCCTCCGGCCACAGCCCGCGGCCGGTGAAGCCGGTGGTCACCGGCCCGCTGACGCTCGCCGTCCTCAGCCGGGACGAGTTCTATGGGAACCTGGATCAGTTCGTCATGGCGCTCGCCGCCGGGCTCAACCAGGAGCTCAAGGCGCTGGCCGCGGCCGGCGCGAAGCTGATTCAGGTGGACGAGCCCGGGCTGCTGACCCATCGGGATCGATTCCCCTTGTTCCAGCGGGCCATGGGTGTGCTGTGGGATGGGGTGGGCGCGACCCGGGCGCTGTACACCTACTTCGGGCACGTCGACGGCCTCTACCCGGCCATTCTCGACATCCCGGTCGACATCATCGGGCTCGACTTTGTCGCCGGGGCGAAGAACTGGGAGGTGCTCCGCCGGGCCCGGTTCACCAAACAGCTGGGGTTGGGGATCCTCGATGCCCGGAACACCAAGATGGAAACCCGTGATGCGATCGCCAAGGCCTGCCGGCGGGCCGCCGAGATCGTCTCTCCGTCCCACCTGCACGTCGGCCCCAGCGCCGGGTTGGAGTTTCTCCCCCGGCGGGTGGCGCGGCAGAAGCTGGAGGTCCTGGCGGCCGGGGTGCGGCAGGCCCGGGAGGAGGCGGCATGACCGCGCAGCCACTGCTCACGACGACGGTTGGAAGCTTCCCCAAACCCGCCTATCTGCTGGAGGCGCGGCGCAAGCATGCCCGCAAACAGCTGGCGCCCGAGGAGCTCGAGGCGCTGGAGCGCCGGGCGACCGAGGAGTGGATCCGCCGGCAGGAGGAGATCGGCATTGACATCCTCGTGGACGGCGAGATGTACCGCGGGGACATGGTCGCCTTCTTCGCGGACCAGATGGACGGCTTTGCGATCGCCGGCATGGTGCGGTCGTACGGCAACCGCTACTATCCCAAGCCCGCGGTGGTCAGGCCGGTCGGACGGCGCGCGCCGGTTACCGTCGGCTGGTGGAAGTTCGCCCAAGGGCTGACACCCAGGCCGGTCAAGGGCATGCTGACCGGGCCGTACACGATCGCGGAGTGGTCGTTCAACGAGCACTACCCGACACGCCGGGAACTGGTCCTGGACCTCGCCCGGGCAATTCACGATGAAGCCGTGGACCTGGAGCGCGCCGGGGCCCGCTACATCCAGATCGACGAACCTGCGATTCACACGCGGCCGGACGAGGACTTCGATCTGGCCGTCGAGGCGATGGAGATCGTGACCCGCGGCCTCCGCGCCTACACGATCACGCACGTCTGCTACGGGGACGTCCCGCGGATCTACCCCGCGATGCTGCGCCTCGCCGTCAACCAGATCGACCTCGCCCTGAAGAACGAGGATTTCGCCCTCCTGGAGACGTTCCGATCGCCGCGCTTCACCAAGGACATCGGGCTCGGCGTGCTCGACGCGCACAGCCATCGCGTGGAGACGACCGATGAGGTGGTGGAGGGAATCCGGCGAACGCTCAAAGTGATTCCGCTCGAGCAGGTCTACGTGACGCCCGACTGCGGGTTGAAGACCCGGACCATCGAGGAGACCGTGGGGAAACTGACCTCGATGGCGGACGGGACCCGGCGCATGCGGGAGGAGCTCTCCCGATAGCCGCACCTCCGCCCCCCGTCCTGGCCATCGAGGCGCGCCGGGTGATGCACGCGGCCCCCGACCGGGTCTTCACCCATATCGGGCGCATCGAGCATCTGCCCCGATATGGGGCGCCCCTCTGGATGACCGCCGAATCGGTGGAGAAGCGCCGGAACGCGCAGGTGGTGGCCCTGACCGGGTACCTCATCGGTCTGCCGATCGAGTCGGTGCAGCGCGTGACCCTCAGGCCTCCGACCGCCGTGGAATTCAAGCAGGTTCGCGGCACGCTGCGGATGTTCAACGGGCAGTGCTCGCTCGCGGCCGTTGAGGACGGGACCGAGGTGCGGTACCGCCTCGAGGTGGATCTCGGCATCGCCATGATCTCCGACGACGCCGCCCGGCAGTTCCTGGTGCAGTTCGTCGAGCGGTTTCTCGACCGGATCAAACTGGCCGCCGAGCGGAAGACCCCGCTTCCCCGGCCCGCCGCGGCCACCGGGGTCGGGGTCGCCGCGGCCGACGAAGAGGAGGAGAAGGAAACCGTCGGTGCCGGCGTGCAGGACGAGGGCGGGACCGAGGCGCTGGAGGCGCCCGAGGACGAGCAGCCCGGGGAGGGAGCGCCGCACGTTGGGGCGCCCGAAGACCGGCCTGCTGTCCCTGGCCGCCCTCCGGCAGGGGCGCAACGCGCCCATGCGGCAGCCGCGCAAGGAGCGCAGGGCGCTTCCCCGGCAGGGGCGCATCCCCCCTCCGGGGGCTCCAAACCGGAGAGGGGCCAACGGCAAGCAGAGGTTGCCCCCTTCGGGGACTCCAAACCGGAGAGGGGCCAACGGCAAGCAGAGGTTGCGGCAAGATCGCCCGAGGCCGGGACCCAGCAGGGACAGCCGGGCCAGCCGGGACGGCGCCGCCGGCGGCGGCATCGCCGGCGTGGCCGGTCGCACGGCAGCGCTGAGCGCGGTGGTCACAGCGGACCGCCTGCCTGATGTCGCCTTGACACGATTCGGCCAGCGGTGCTAGCCTTAAAGTGCAAGTGATAATTACTCTCAGCGGTCCGCGTGTTTGTCCCGCCATCCCCAACCCCCGGCTGGAGCCCAGGAGGCATCGGTGTTCGCTCAAAAGGTCGGCGTGACCAAAGAACAGGTGCTCGAGGCCCTTCGTGGGGTGATGGACCCGGAGCTCCACCGCAGCATCGTGGAGCTCAACATGGTGAAGGACATCGCGATCCAGGACGGGTCCGTGCGCGTCGACGCGCTCCTGACGATCAGCGGGTGCCCGCTGCGGGAGACGATCATCGATTCGATCAAGGCGAAGGTCAAGGAGCTCCCCGGCGTCGCGCACGTGGACGTGAACCTCGGCGTGATGACGCAGGAGCAGCGGCAGGCGCTCGTCGGCCAGCTGCGGCCCGGCCCGCAGAAGCAGTCACCGCTGCTCTCGCCGACGTCGACGACCCGGGTGATCGTGGTCGCCAGCGGGAAGGGCGGCGTCGGGAAGTCCACGGTCACCACGAACCTCGCCATCGCGATGGCCAAGCGGGGACGGATTGCCGGGATCGCGGACGCGGATGTCTACGGCTTCAGCATCCCCCACATGCTCGGGGTCCACGGAAAGCCGACGATTATCGACCAGATGATCATTCCGCTGGAGCGCGAGGGTGTCCGCGTGATCTCCATGGGGTTCATGGTCGACGAGAACGAGGCGGTGATCTGGCGGGGGCCCATGCTGCACAAGGCCGTGACCACGTTCCTCGGGGAGGTCTACTGGGGGGACACGCAGGAGCTGCTGATCGACCTGCCGCCCGGCACGGGCGATGTCTCGCTGTCGATTGCGCAGACCCTTCCCCGGGCCGAGATGCTGATCGTGACGACGCCTCAGCCGGCCGCGGCCAGCGTGGCCTACCGCGCGGCGCGGATGGCGGAGAAGGTCAACATGCCGGTGGTCGGAGTCGTGGAGAACATGTCGTTCTACGTGGCCGCCCCCGGGGCGGCGCCGTCCTACATCTTCGGGCAGGGCGGGGGGGCCAGGCTCGCGGAGATGATCGGCGCGCCGCTGCTCGGCCAGATTCCGCTCGATCCGGAGATCCGCGAAGGCGGCGACCGCGGCCAGCCTGTGACGCTGACCGCGCCTGATTCCCCATCGGCCCGCGTGTTCTACAAGATCGCGGACGCGCTCCTCGGGAGGACCCGGCAGTAGCGGGCGGATCCGTGAGCGCGATCACCCCGGCGGCAGTCAACGAAGAGATCGAGCGGTTTGTCCGCCCGCAGACGTTCCCGCTGGGCATCCGGATGGCGGCGCCCGGCGAACCGCTGCCGGAGAAGGTGCGGCGCCCGGCGCAGGACATGGGAATACGCGTCGCGATCTGCCAGACGTTTTCGATCGCGCGGCGGTACGGGTGGGGCCTCGCGGTCGGCCGGGACGACCTCAGCTGCCCGCTCGCCAAGACCGCCTTCGGGTTTGAGCAGGAACTGCCCTACTATGCGGAGGGCAACCTCGCCTGCGGGATGTACACGGAGTCGGAGGCCGCCGGCGCGCGGACCGAGGCGGAGGTGCCCAAGTTCGAGTTCGGCGCGTACGAGCGGATCCTCATCGCCCCCCTCGGCCGGGCGTCCTTCGAACCGCATGTCGTGCTGGTCTACGCCAACTCCGCGCAGGTGATGCGGCTGGTCGCGGCGGCCCTCTACCGAACCGGCGGGCGGCTCCACAGCAGCTTCTCCGCCCGGCTGGACTGCGCCGATGCCGTGATCGAGACCATGCGCTCGCAGCGCCCCCAGGTGATCCTGCCGTGCTACGGCGACCGGATCTACGGCCAGACCGAGGACCACGAGATGGCGTTCGCGGTCCCCTGGGGCCAGGCGGAGGATCTCCTGGTGGGACTGCGGGGTACGCAGCAGGGCGGCGTGCGGTATCCGATTCCTTCGTGGCTGCGCTACACGGGCGAGTTCCCGGAGAAGTACCGCCGTCTTGATACGCTCTGGGAGGAGGGCCGCCGGGATGCGGGACCGGGACGTCCCGCGGGACCGGGTGGGCCGGAAGGCGAGGGCGCGGCCTCGGAGCCGGGCAAGGAGCGGTCCGCCAGGCCGGCGGGAGGCCGCAGGGCAGGGGGAGATCCCTGACCCTGGAATTCAAGCACGGACAGACGAATCGGGTGGAACGCGATGGGGGGCCTCACAAGGGCGCGCGACACCAGAGCGGGAACCCGAGCCTTAATCGGGGGTGAACAGCGTGGCGAAGCGGATCAATGATATGACGATCAGGCTGGCGGGCGAAGCGGGTCAGGGTGTCGAGTCCGGGGGCGCCGGGTTCGCAAGCGCGCTGAGCCACGGCGGGTTGTGGCTGCACACCTATTCGGAATACATGTCCCGGATCCGCGGCGGGCTTAACTTCTTCCAGATCCGGGCGTCGGACCGGCCGCTCTGGGCCCATACGGAGGGCGTGCACATCCTGCTGGCCTTCAGCCCCGAGGCGGTGACCGATTACGGGCCGCATCTCGTCGAGGGGGGCGCGCTGCTGTACGATGACAGCCTCAAGATCGATCAGGCCGCGGTCGCCCGGCGCAAGGTCCAGTTGTACGCCGTGCCCTTGACGAAGATCGCCCAGGAGATCGGCGGCGAGAAGATCATGGCCAACACCTGCGGCCTGGGGGCGCTGGCCGGGATCATCGAGTACCCGTTCGAGTTCGTGGCGGACGTCATCAAAAAGAACTTCGCCCGCAAGGGCGACGCCGTCGTCGGGGGCAACCTCAAGGTGGCGGAGGCGGGCTACAAAGTCGGCCGCGACCAGTACGCGGCCAAGTTTGACTGGAAGGTCTCGCCGCTCAAGGATCGCCCCGACCGGATGCAGATCAACGGCAACCAGGCCATTGCGGTCGGCGCGATCGCCGCGGGGTGCCGGTTCATGTCGGGGTACCCCATGACCCCCGCGAGCTCCATCTTGGAGTTCATGGCGGGGCACGCCAAGAAGTACGACATCGTCGTCAAGCAGACCGAGGACGAGATCGCGGCGATCTGCTTTGCGATCGGGGCGGGCAACGCCGGCGCGCGCGCGATGACGGCCACGAGCGGCGGCGGGTTCTCCCTGATGGTCGAGGCGCTCGGGCTGGCCGGCATGGCGGAGGTCCCCGTCGTCATCGTGGAGGCGCAGCGGCCCGGCCCGTCGACCGGAATGCCGACGAAGACCGAGCAGGGCGATCTGCTCTTCGCCCTCTTCGCCAGTCAGGGGGAGTTCCCGCGCATCGTCCTGGCTCCGGGCACGCAGGAGGACTGCTTCCACACCACCGTGCGTGCGTTCAACCTCGCGGAGAAGTGGCAGTGCCCGGTGATCGTGATGACCGATTTCTACCTGACGACAATGACGCGGCTGATTTCCCCCTCGGAGTTCCCGATCGACCGCGTCACCATCGATCGAGGGGAGCTCCTCACGGCGCAGCAGCTGGACCGGCTGGCCGAGCCGTACCTCAGGTACAAGGACACCCCGAGCGGCATCTCGCCGCGGGCGATGCCCGGCCACCCCAAGGCCGTGTACCAGACCTGCAGCGACGAGCACGACGAGTACGGCCATTTCGAGGACGAGGACCGGGCGAACCGCCTGAAGATGGCGGGGAAACGGTGGCGCAAGTTCCAGCACATTGTCGACGACCTGCGCGGGCCGACGATCTACGGTCCGGAAGGCGCCGGGCTCACGCTGATGGGATGGGGAAGCTCGTACGGCGCGATGCGGGAGGCGGTGGACATCCTCAACGCCCGCGGGACGAAGACGAACCTCCTGCACTTTGTCGACATCTGGCCCTTCCCCGAGGCGCAGGCGGCGCCGCTGATCGAGGCGGCGCGCCAGCTCGTCGCCGTGGAGGGGAACCAGAGCGGGCAGTTCGCCCATCTGGTGCGGGCGGTGACGGGACGCCGGGCCGACCGCATGGTCCTGCGGTGGGACGGCCGGCCGCTCAGTCCGGAGTACATCATCGAGCAGCTCGAGGAGGCCAAGGTCCATGCTTGACGTCAAGACCTACAACAGCCCGATCAAGGTGACGTGGTGCCCCGGGTGCGGGGACTACGGTATCCTCAACGCGGTCAAGAGCGCCCTCGCGCAGTTGGAGATCCACCCGCACGAGGTGATGTTCTTCTCCGGCATCGGGTGCGGGAGCAAGCTGCCCGACTACATGAACGCGAACGCCTTTACGACCATTCACGGCCGGTCCCTGCCGATCGCGATGGGGACGAAGCTCGCCAACCACGACCTGCACGTGATCTGCATCACCGGGGACGGCGACGGCTACGGAATCGGGGGCAACCACTTCATCAGCATCCTGCGCCGCAACCCCGACATCGTCCACATCGCCGAAAACAACATGGTCTACGGCCTGACGAAAGGCCAGTACGCGCCCACGAGCGAGCATGGGTTCGTGGCCAGCACAACGCCCGAAGGCAGCATCGAGATCGCGTTCAATCCGCTGGCCACCGCGATCAACGGCGGCGCGACGTTTGTCGCCCGCGGGTTCTCGGGGGATCCCAAGCACCTCGCCAAGCTGATCATGGCGGCGGTCCAGCACCGCGGGTACGCGCTGGTCGACGTGCTGCAGCCCTGCGTCATCTACAACAAGATCAACACCTACGACTACTACCGCGAGCGCGTCTACAAGCTCGAGGAGGCGGCGGGCTACGACCCCGCCGACCGCGATGCGGCGTGGCGCAAGGCCCACGAGTGGGGGGAGAAGATCCCCATCGGGATTCTCTATCAGGCGGCCGGTGTGCCGACCTACGAAGACCAGGTGTCGGAACTCCGCGTCGGCCCCGTCGCGAAGCGCCAGTTGGCGCCCCTGACGGGGGCGCAGGCGGATGCGCTTCGGCGGGAGTTCTTCTAGGCGGGATGCCTGTGGCGGCGGAGCCGGACCGGGTCAGGGAGACGGTCGCCGCGCGGCGGCCCGCGCCCGGCACGGTGAACGAGCGCCTCACGCTGCTCGAGCGGGAGGGGTACCGGACGACGCCGCAGCGGCGGGCGATCCTCGAGAGCATGCTCGGCGCCGGCCGCGAGAACGTGACGGCGGAAGAGATCTGCCGCCGCGCCCGGGCCGTGTGCCCCACGGTCAACCTGGCCACCACCTATCGCACGCTGGATCTGTTCGGGCGGCTCGGCATGGTCCGCCGCCTGACCTACGGCGACGGCCGGAGCGTGTTTTGCCCGAACGTCCACCCGCACTACCACGGGACATGCCTGCGCTGCGGAGCGGTCGTGGACATTCCGCGGCGCCGGGTCACCAAGACCATCGAGCAGGAGCAATCGAAGCTCACCGACGGGGCGTTCGTGGTGGTCGGGCACCGCATCGAGTTCTACGGCTACTGCGCGGGCTGTCGCGCCTCCGGGGCGTCTCCCGGGAAGTAAGACCGATGCGCCGCGCCCGGGCCGCCTTCGTCGGACGGGGCGGGGCCGTTCTGCTCTGCCCGCTCTTGTCGTGGCTGTGCGCGGCGGGAGACCTCGCCGCCGCTGCGCCCGCGGGGGGCGAGGCGTCCGGCACGCCCTCGAATGTCCAGGCCGACCAGGTGTCCGTCGACAGCCGGGGCGCCACGCTGCTGGCGACCGGGCACGTCTCGGTGACGTACGGGACGCTGCGCGTGACGAGCGACTCCCTGCGCCTCAACCGGTCCGATGGCACCGCGGTGTTTCAGGGACACGTGGCCGTGACGGATCCCGCGGGCCGGGCCCTGGGAGATACCATCACCCTCTTCGCGACCCGGGACGGCCGGGTGGTGCGGGTGCTGCTGGCCGGCCATGCCTCGGTGGAGACCCCAGCGTACGCCGTGATCGCCGACCGCATCGACGCCGACCGGGCACGCGACCGCATCACGGCCGATGCGCACGTCACGCTCTTCTCCCAACCCGACGTGATCGTCACCGGAACCCGGGCCACCTACGATCAGCGCAGCGGCGACGCGGTGATCCTCGGTTCGGCGTCGGCTCCCGCCACGGTCCAGAACCGCGACGGACGCATCGCGGGAGCCCGCGTGGACTTCTCCCGCACAGACATGCGGGCCGTGATCCGAGGGCCCGTCACCGCCGACCTCTTCGACGCGAAGCTCACAGGGGCCGGGGCGACGATCGACCTCCGGCGGGGGATCGCGGTGTTCGCCGGCGGAGCGGTGGTGTCGCGGCGGCAGGGGATGCTCGAGGCGGACGAGATCACGGTGTTCTACCGGGATCGGCGGTTCATCGCGAAAGGGCGCACCCACCTGACGTACCGCGACTCTGAGGGATCGCCCTCCCCCTAGATGCGGGCGGCGCTCCGATGGTGTGGCGCGGTCGCGGTGGGCGTCGCGGCCTTCGAGGGGCTCGACCTCGCCGCATCCCGGGTCCCGATCCTGTCCTGGCTCCCGCTGGCGTCGCCGTTTGTGGCGGGGGCTGCGGCAGCCTGGGCGGCCGGGGCCGGAATCGCTTCCCCCCTCCTCGCCGCCGCCGCGGTGCCGTGGGCCCGCATCGGCGTCGACCGGGCGGTCGGGATGCTGCGCGGCGTGATGCTCCCGCCGGAGATCGGCCCTCTGGTCATCGCGTTCTTCGGGGTCTCGTGGACCGGGATGTCGGTGAGCGCCGGCGCGGCGCTGGCGGTCGCCCGCCGGGTTGCGGGGAGAGCGGCGCGCGGACGGGCCTCTACGGCTGCTCCCCGCGCGTGACGTAGTTGTACACGGTGCGATCGCGGTAGGCCAGGGCGAACTGCACGGCGGCGTCGCGCGTGCGCCCGACGTGGCTGTAGGCCATCCCCAGCAGGTAGCGGATCGCGTTGTTATTGGGATCCAGGCGAACCCCTTCCTCCCACTGCGCGATCGTATTCCTCGTGTCCTTTCGATCCGCGTAGACATAGCCCAGGTAGCCGTGGTTGATGGGGTTGCGCGGTTCCTGCCGGGTGATCTCCCGCAGTTCTTGCAGCGCCGTGTGATGGTCGTCTTCGGTGAACCAGGAGGCAAACGCCAGTTCATAGCGCGCCAGCAGATTGTGCGGATCCTGCAGGACTTCTCCGGCGGCGCGGGCGGACGCCCGGCGCGCCACCGCTTCGCGGTGGCCGTCGCCCCCGATCATCTGGTCGATCTGCTTGAGGGTATGCCACCAGTCGATCAAGGCCCCGTCATGCGCGTACACGAGCGCGAGCCGCAGCGCCACCTCGGGATCCGGCTTCGAGGCGAGCTGGGCCTTGAGGCGGGGAACGAGGGAGTCCCACATCTGTCCCGGGTGCTGGGCGCGGACGGGGCTCACCGGAAGCACGATCGTGGCAACCAGGACTGCGCAGACCGCCGCGGCGATTCCCGCCGTTGACCGCGTCATACGGATCCTCCACACCAGGCGCGCGTGACGCCGGTGCCTGCGGCGCGCGCCGGGATCAGGGTAGATGAGATTCGACACCACTCACTATTCCCCCATCTCCCGGATCTCAGGACACTCCGGGTGACCCGGTCGCCGAGAGGACGGGGATAATCAGGTCGACGAGTTCGGGATCGAACTGCCGGCCGCCCTCGAGCCGGAGATCGGCGACGGCTTCATCGGTCGTCCAGGGCTTGCGGTGCGGACGGCGCGCGGTCATGGCGTCGCAGCCGTCGGCGATCGAAAGGATCCGGGCTTCCAGCGGGATCCGGTCTCCGGCCAGCCCGGCCGGGTAGCCGGTGCCGTCCCAGCGCTCGTGGTGGGCCGCGACGATGGCGATGACCGTCTCGCCCACCCCCAGCGCGCGAAGCAGGGCCACGCCGCTGGGCACATGGCGGACCATCTGCGCCTGGTCCTCCGGGGTGAGCGGGCCGGGCTTGCGGAGCAGCGACCGGGGGAGCGCAAACTTGCCGATGTCATGGACCAGCGCGGCCCGGGCCAGCGCCTGCTGCCGGTCCTGATCGAGCCCGGCCAGCCGGCCGAGGTCGAGGCTCCACTGCCCGACCTGGCTGAGGTGCCCTTCGTGTTCGATGCCCTCGGTGTGCAGGAGGCGGATCAGGTCCTGCACCCCATCGGGAAGCCCCCAGAGGGCCTCGGTCAGTTCCATGGGAAGGGTCGGTCCGGCCCTGCGGGCGAGCTTTTGCTCGAAGACGCTCGCCTCCGCCGTCTCGAGCAGCGCGTTCGCGTCGGTGCCGTCGCGAGGAGCGATCGCCCACCCGGCCGTCAGGTGGACCGGGGCGGGCAGCGTGGCGGCCCGGCCGATCGCGGTCCTGATCCGCTCGACGACCACGGAGGCATCGGTCTCGCCGAGGCCGGGCGCCAAGATCGCAAACTGGTCTCCGGTGATCCTGGCGACGACATCGTGGCCCCGCGTCGTGTCCTGCAAAATTTGGGCGATCTGGACCAGCACCCGGTCGCCGGCCCGCTGGCCCGCCTGGAGATTGACCTGCTTGAAATTCTGGAGATCGAGATGGACGAGCGCGAATGTGCCGCCGGTCCGTTTCGTCTGGGACAGTTCCTCAGCGAGGCGCCAGCCGAGCAGCCGGCGATTCGCCAGCCCGGTCAGCGGATCGGTCAGCGCGAGTATGCTCCGTGCGCGCGCCTCGCCGGCGACGAGCGCGGCTGCGAGGGCCAGCAGCGCGATCGCCGCGGCCGCGGCGATGAGGGGTACAGATGTGGGGGAACTCACGGGAACGACGGCCAGCACGTAACTCGCCACGCCGGCGGCTCCCAGCCCGATCGCTGCGGGCCAGCCCGGGAACAGCGCCGCTCCGAGGATGATCCAGGGGCCGTACGCCAGCGCCGCGAGGCCGCCCGCCGGGATGGCGAGGCTCACGCTCAGCAGACCGAGCAGATACCCCGCCGCCCGAACGAGCATGGACGGCTCATACTCCAGCGCGAGCCCCGCCGCCACGCCGCAGGCGAGCGCAAACATCCCGGTCCCGCCCTGCTGGGCGCCCCACAGCAGCGCGGCCGAATACAGGCCGATCGCCGCGCCGGCCGCAGCCGGCAGGTGCCGCGCGTTTCCAAAGATTTCGGCGGCGGCCGCCTGAGGCGGAGCCGCCGCCTGATCGGGCGCTCTCACGTCGCCTCCATCGCCTCCGGGGGCTCAGGGTTCCGCGCCAACCCAGGCCTCCCCGCCTTCCCAGATCTCCTTCTTCCAGATGGGCACGGTCTGTTTGAGGGTATCGATGGCGAATCGCGCCGCCTCGAACGCCTCGGCCCGGTGGGGGGCGGACACGCTGATCGCCACGCTCGCCTCCCCGACCTTGAGGCGTCCCGTCCGGTGGGCGATTGCGATCCGGGTGCCCGGCCACCGCCCGGCGATCGTCCCGGCGATGTGCTCCATTTCCCGGCGCGCCAGGGTTTCGTAGGCTTCGTACTGTAAGGAGTCGACGCGCCGGCCGCGGGCGTTGTCGCGCACCACTCCGAGAAAGAGCACGACGGCCCCGGCCCGGGGATCAGCCACCGCCGCGAGGAGCCGGTCGAACTGGATCGGCTGTTCGCTGATCTCGATCAGCGCCAGACCGGCGGTCGCCCCGCCGCTCACCGGCGGAATCAGCGCGACCTCGTCGTGCTCCCGCAGGACCCTCGTGCCGTCCACGTAGTGGTCGTTGACCGCATAGCCGGCCGGCGAAGGCTGGCGGGCGAGGGCGGGAAACCGCGCCACGAGCGCCGCCCAGACCTCCGGACCGCGGTCGCCGTCCTTCAGGGCGATCTCCACTCTGGATGCGCCTGCGGCTTCCCGGTACGAGGCGAACAGCCGGACCGTGACCGTCACAGTCCCGATTGTACCACAGGACGGCGGATTCCCCGCCCGGGGATGTGGCTCATGGGGGGGCAGGTGGCCGCCGGGGCCGGCCGAACAAGATGATGGGCACTCGGCGGCCGGAACTCCTGTACGGGACCGGGCGTTTGGAGTGAGGAGGGGAGAGGAGGCATATGCGCAATCCGTCCCGACCACTTCGGGTCGCCGCGACGGCACTCGCCGCGACCCTGATGGCGTTCGGTTTTCCAATGCCGGCCGCGCACGCCCAGCTCTTTGGGATGAGCGAGCAGCAGGAGATCCAGATCGGGCGGCAGGTCGAATCCCAGGTCGCCAAGACCTATGGGTTCATCAACGATCCCGCGAAGACGCAGTACGTCAGGACCATCGGGCTCAGGCTGGCGCGCGTCTCGGAGCGGCCCACCCTGCCATGGACGTACCATATCGTGAGGGATTCCTCCGTAAACGCCTTCGCTGCTCCAGGGGGATTCGTGTTTGTCACCAGGGGGCTGCTGCCCTTTGTCAAATCCGAGGATGAGCTGGCGTTCGTGCTGGCTCACGAGACTACCCACATCGCCCACCGCCACGCCGTGGACCTGGCCCAGCGCGAGATGGAGCTGCAGCTCGGCGCCACTCTGATCACCCGGATATTCTTCGGGGGCGATCTGACGGCGTATCAGCTCTCCCGGATCGGCAGCGCGCTGCTCGGGGCGAAGTATTCTCGCGACAAGGAATATGAGGCCGACCATTATGGGGTGATCTACGCGAAGAAAGCCGGGTGGGATCCTCGGGCCGCCGTCGCGTTCTTCGAACGGCTGCGGGGGCTGGAACAGAAGCCGGGGGGGCTCGGCACCGCGTTCGCGAGCCATCCGCCGACGCCCGACCGGATCAGAGCCGTCCGCGATGAGCTGCGCCAGTTGGGCTATCAGGCCGCTTCCCAGGTCGAGGGGACGCCGCCGCAGCCGGAGTCGCCCTCCGCGCCGGCCTCGCCCTCTGAGCCGGCTTCGCCTCCGGCGCCCCGACCGGCACCGCAGCCTGCCGCCCCGCCGCCCTATCTCGACCGATGAGGTGGGAGAGGCGTCGGATCTCTCGCGGGTGAACCCGTTCCGCATCACCGATCCCTACGCGGTCCCGGGCCGGTACCGCAAAGCGCAGCTGCACTGCCATACCACGAACTCAGACGGGACGTACTCGCCGCGGCAACTCGTCGAGCGCTATCGGAACGCGGGATACGCCTTTGTGGTCTTCACCGATCACGGACGGGTGACCGCCTGCGACGTTCTCAACGACGGCGCCTTTCTCGCGCTGCCGGGGGTCGAGACCGCGATCGGGCGGCCGTTCGGACCGCTGGGCCCGCACCTCGGACGGCTGGGGGCCCCGGGGCCGCTCCATGTGCGCGGGGCCCAGGCATGTATCGACGCGACCATCGCCGCCGGCGGGGTGGTGTCCCTCCACCATCCCGGGTGGACGGGCAACCTCTGGACCGGCGGGTGGTCGGTGGCGGAGATGGCGCGGCTGCGGGGCTACCACCTGATCGAGGTCAGCAACCATCACAGCCACAGCCCGGCGGACGTGAAGCGGTGGGCGGCGGTGCTCGCCCGGCGCGGAGCGCAGGCGCCGGTCGGAGCGGTTGCCGTCGACGATCTTCACCGCGACCGTGATTTCGATACGGGCTGGGTGATGGTGAAGACCGAAGCCGTGACCGCGGACGGGTTCCTGCGGGCCCTGCGCGGCCTGGCGGTCTACGCATCGACCGGGCCGAGCGCCGAGTTTGGGGTGCGCGACGGCGCGATCAGGTGCGCCACGGACGCGGTCCGGGTCCGGTTCATCGACGCCCTTGGCGCGATCCGGCGCGAGAGCGGGGGGCCGGAGGGCGCCTATGAGCCCCGCGGGGATGAGGGTTTCGTGCGGGTGGAGTGCGCCGGCCGCTCGGGGGGAACCGCGTGGTCGCAGGCGTTCTGGGTCTCGGGTCCCGCGGACCCGCCTGGTTTGCGTCCCCCTGAGGACCGGGGTATAATCTCAACATGAATTCCGTCCTCACCACGGGGTCGCGCCGCGCGCTCGACGACGCGGCCCCGGCGACCGGGACGGTGAGCACGCGCGAACTGGTGCTCGTCGCCAACAGCCCGGGCGAGGTCTCCTACCTGGCCATCCCCATGGCTCGCGCCGCGCGGAAATGGGCGGAGTCTCGGGGGCTGCCGCTCGCGGTGTCACTCATCCTGCCGCCGTGCCAGTGGGCGAGCGGTCAGGAGGAACCGTTTGCCCGGCAGGCGGCGGTGTTCGAACGCATCTTCAAGCCGCGGGATTGTCTCGCCTTCGCCGCCCGCCTCCGCCGTTTCCCGGCCCCGGGTCCGGGGTGCGTGCTCCATTTCGGGGGCGATCTCTGGTATTCGGCCACGCTCGCCCGGCGGTTTCGTTTCTCCGGCTTCGCCTACGTCGAGGCCCCCCAGCCCATCCTCAGGCGCGCCCGCTGGTTCGAGCGGGTCTTTCTTCCCTCGGGGGCGCTGGCCGACCGCCTTATCTCCGGCGGCGCGCCCCGGGAGCGTCTGGCCGTCGTCGGCGATCTCCGGGTCGAGCACCTCCAGACGATCGGGTCGGCCGGGGGGCGCTCGCGGGCGGGATCACGCGTCGCGATCCTCCCCGGAAGCCGCCGCTGGATCGTGAACATCGCGCTCCCGTATATCCTCGAGGTCGTGCCCGCCATGCGCGCGCTGCGCCCGGATCTCCGGTTCTCGCTGATCGCCTCGCCGTTTCTGTCCCGCAAGGATTTCGCCCGGGAGCTGGCCCGGCGTTCGATGACGCTGCCGGATCTCGGGATCGAGGTCGTCGAGCGCGAGCATCTGCAGGCCATGGCGCAGTGCGACCTCGCGCTGACCTATCCCGGCACCAACAACGATGAACTGGCGATTCTCGGGGTGCCGATGATCGTCGTGGTCCCGCTGGAGCGGGTGAGCACGATCCGCACGCCGGGGCTCAGCGAGTGGCTCGGGCGCATCCCCGGAATCTCGAACCTCGTCAAGGCCGTGGTCGTCGGCCACTATCTCCGCCACCACCGGCTGCTGGCGTGGCCGAACCAGCACGCCGGCAGGATGCTGGTCCCGGAGATGGTCGGCCGGTTCACCCCCGCTGAGGTCGCCCGCCGGGCGGTGGCCATGCTCGACGATCGGCCCGGCCTGGCCAGGATGTCGCAGGAACTGCGGTCGCTGTACGCGGTCCCCGAGCCCACCGCCGCGCGGATTCTGGAAGAGATGGCCCCCTTTTTGGAGAAGCGCCCGGGCCGCCACGCGGCGTGAGCCCGCGGCTCCTCGTGGTCACCAACGGACACGGGGAGGACGTCCCCGCGGCGCAGTTGGTTCGTGGGCTCGCGCGGCACGGCGTCACCATTTCCGTCTATCCGCTCGTCGGCCTCGGCGGCCAGTATCCGCCCGGGATCGCTCTGCTCGATCCGCGCCGGGATTTGCCGAGCCAGGGGTTCGGCCTGCGCAAGGGATGGGTCAGCCTCAGGGAGGACCTCTCCCAGGGGTTGCTGGGATTCTGGCGGGCCCAGCGCCGGACGCTGCGCGCCCAGCGGGGGCGTGTGGATCTTGTGGTCGCCTCCGGCGATGTCTATTGCCTCGCGATGGCCCGCCTGGCCGGCGCGCCGACCGTCCTGGTCGCCGGTCCGAAGTCCGAGCACATCGCCCCCCACAGCGCGCTCGAGATCTGGCTGATCCGGCGGATGGCCTCCCAGGTCTTTGCGCGGGATGAGGCGACGGCGGCGGCGCTGCGGGGCCGGGGCGTGCGGGCGGAGTTCGTCGGCACCTGGATGATCGACAGCCTTGAGTTCTCGGGGGAGACCTTCGGAATCCCCGGCGACCGGCCGGTGATCACCGTCCTCCCCGGGAGCAAGTCCCCGGCGATCGACAACCTCCTTCCCCTGCTGCGCGCCGCGACCGGGGCGGTCGCGCGGGCGAGACCCGTTCCCGCGGTGCTCCTCTCCTGGGCGCCTCACCTCCCGCGGGCCCCCCTGCGCGGGGCTGTGGAAGCGCTGGGTGGGACCTGGCTGGACCCGCAGCGCTTCCGCTTCGACGCGATCGAGGTGCGGGTCATCACCGATCACTATGCCGACGCGCTCCGGCGCGCCACCGTGGTGGTGGGCATGGCCGGGGCGGCGCACGAGCAGGCCGCCGGGCTCGGAAAGCCCATCGTCGCATTCCCCGGCGCCGGCCCGCAGTTCACGCCCCGCTTCCTCGCCGAGCAGCAGCGGCTGCTCGGGGACGCGCTGATCGCGACCGCGACGTGGGAGGATGCCGCCGGGGCCCTGGCGCGCCTCCTCGCCGATCCGGATGAACGGCAGCGCCGCGGCGAGGCGGGACGGGAGCGCCAGGGGCAGGGCGGGGGCGCCGACGCCATCGCCCGCTATCTTCTCGGCCGGCTCGGCCTCGAGCGGATCACCGCGTAAGGGAAGGTGAAGCCTCGCCACGAGCGCCTCTGGCTCGCCGGCCTGCTGATTGCGTCCTTCTGTCTCAACCTCTATCAGCTGGGCGCTCCCTCCCTCTTCGACCAGGACGAAAGCGAATACGCGCAGATCGCGGTCGAAATGGTCCGCACCGGCGATCCCGTCACGCTCCACGTCAACGGCGAGCCCTGGTACGTCCACCCCCCGTTGTACATGTGGCTGGTCGCCGCCACCGGGCGTCTCCTCGACTTCAACGAACTGACGATCCGCATCTGGTCTGTGCTCGGGAGCCTCCTCGCCGTGTACGCCACGGTGCTCCTCGGCCGGGACCTCTGGAACCCCCGGGTCGGGCTGCTCGCCGGCACGATCCTCGCCCTGACGCTGCAATACCTGATGCAGTCCCGGCTGGCCGTGTTCGATACCGTGCTGCTCGCCTGGATGCTCCTGGCGCTCCACGCGTTTGCCCAGGGGTATCGATCCGGCCGGCGCGGCGACTTTGTGAGGTTCTTTCTCTTCGCCGGGCTGGCCACGCTGACCAAGGGGCCGATCGGCCTCCTGCTTCCGGGGCTCATCATCGCGGCCTTCGTGGCGCTGCGCCGGGCCTGGCCGCGGCTGCGCGAGGTGCCGTGGGGGATGGGGCTGGCGGTCTACGCGGCGGCGGGCCTCTCCTGGTATGGGGCGCAGATCGCGCTCCACGGATGGGCGTTTCTCTCGGCGAACGTCGGCTATTACACGCTGGGAAGGTTCTTCGGGGTGGTGGAGAAGCACTCCGCCCCCTGGTATTTCTACGTTCCGGTGGTGCTGCTGGGGGCGTTCCCGTGGACGACGTTCTGGCCGGCAGCGGCGGCACTGCACCTGCGGCGCCGGAGAACATCGGACGGCAGCCTCCTGGTCCTGCTTGGGGTCGCCGTGCCGTTTCTCTTCTACACGGCGGCCCAGACCAAACTCCCCGGCTACATCATGCCGGTGCTGCCGTTTGCCGCGATCGGCGTCGCCGCCCTTTGGGAGCCTCTCCTCGACCGAGAGCGCATCGACCGGGCGGTCGGGATCTCGCTGTGGCTGCTGCTCGCGCTGGTGGCGGCCCTCTTCGGCGCCGTGGCGGTGTTCGTCGGCGGAGCGTATCCCGACGCGTACCGGTCTGCCGCGGGCGTCCTGATGCTCCCGGCGGGCATGTTGGCCGGCGGCGTGGTCCTCGTCTTGGGGCTTGCGGCCCGCGGCCGGCCCCCCGCCGTGTTCGCCGCGCTGTGCATCACCATGGCGGCCACCTGGGCCGCGCTGCTGACGTGGGTGCTCCCGCTGGCCGAGGCGCAGAAGCCGGTCAGGCCCCTGGCCGTGGCGCTCCGCGCCGCCCTTCAACCCGGCGATCGGATCGTGGCCTACCGGATGGGGACCGCGGCGTCGCTGATCTATTACACCGGGCGGCATGTCGAGTACGCGGAGACCGGGGCGGCTCTGCGCCGCGACCTCTGCGTCCCGGGCCGGGTGTTTCTTGTGGCCACCCGGTGGGAGCTCGCCGCCCTGGACTGGAAGCCGCCCCGCATGACGGCGGTGGCGGATCATACCGGGACGCTCCTCCTGCTCAAACCTGCTTCTGTCGGGTGTGCCTCCGGGACTGCCCCTTAAAGCCCCCACGAGCCTGAAGCGATCCTGTCAGACAGTTCTCGCGGGCTGATGATCGAGTATGGCACGGTCAACGTCCGGCGGGCTGCCTCCGGCCGTGGTGCCCGTGGGCCTGGGGGATTGATACCGCTCGTGCCTGAGTTATCTCTAACTTGCGAAGATCGGTTTGAGATTCAGCACGAATCGCGGGAGCTCGGGATCGAGCGCTACACTCGCCCGATCCCTGTAGGCCTCCGGCTCCCGCCCCGGCCTGTAAATCTCGACGGTCCGCGCGTCCGGATCGACGAGAACCGCGATCTGCGCGCCGTTGGCGAGATAGACGCTCACCTTCTGGCGCATCTCCGCAACTGTTTGGTTCTCGGACCTGATTTCGAATACCGCCTCTGGGCACAGCGGCGCGAATTTCCGCCGCTCCGCCCTAGGAATGGCCTCCCACCGCTCACGCCGCACCCAGGAGGCGTTCGGGGAGCCGGAATCCCGTCGAGGAACTGAAGGCGAGCCCCCGGCCGTCCCTCTCGGCCCAGTTGCCGAGCTGTCTTCCAAGTTCCGCCTCCCAGAGGCCGCCTTCGCTCCCCGTCGGCGTCACGATGAGCTCCCCGCTGGCGCTGCGCTCGAACTGATATCCCGGGTTGCGCTCCGATAGTTCGAGGAGCTCGTCATCGGTCACGGGTCTTGCAGGTTTGAGGGTTATCGCCATAGATGTCTCCGTAGAGTAGCGCATCATATCTACCATCTTCCCAACGTCACCCGATGCCTTGAAGGGCTCTTAGGTACCTGATCTGGCCTGAGTGGTAGATGTCGTGGGTCGTCGTCCGCACCACCCGCACGGCGAGCGGTTGAGTCGCTCCACCCTTGTACCAGACAATCTGCCTGGAGAGGTCCGCGTCACCGAGGCCCTGTGCCCGCGTGAGAAACTGGGTGGACATCTCGAGCAGCGTCCGGCGATCCCTCTGCCAGTCGGCCTCGCTACCGGCCACCGGCTGCCAGTCGGCGGCCGAGAGCTGCGTGTCATCCGGCGGATTGCCGTTCCACGCGTCGAGCACGCCGCGCTTCCAAAGAATGAGATGGCGGACGATCTGCCAGATGGAATTTCTCTCCGGCGCGGGCTTCCAAGCCGCCTGCGCGGCCGTCAGTCCTTCGAGCGCCTCTGTGAGCGAAGGCTGCCACTGCCAGTCCTCCGGTTCCAGGGTCGTACGCACATGGTCGACCACAAGCTCCTTGAGCGTCAGCGCGGGCCCTCGACTCATCGACGTCCCTCCGATGCTGCCACATGCGCGCCCTTGCGCGCCTCCGGCCGGACCTTCCGGCGGCGGGCGGCCAGCGACTCGAACACGCCCGCATAGTAGGCTTCCCACACCAGGTGGTTGGTGCATTCTCCGAGGACGGCCGCCCAGCCGCGGGATGAGGCGACCGGCACCAGCCGGCGCACCAGCGGGGTGATCAGCGGCGTCCGGTACACCAGCCACTTGATCGGGAGCAGAAACGCGGCGATCTCGAGCCGGATCCGGAGCCACAGGGACCGTCTGTGCTTCTCACAGAAGTACACGGCGCTCTTGCCGCCATCGCGCATTTTTCGGCGCAGGCCTTCCAGGTCCTGGACCGCATAGTGATCCCCCGCGGCGCGGGGTTCGTAGTAGAATTTCGCGCCGCCGGCCCGCATGCGCCAGGCCAGCTCGATGTCCTCCCAGCCGTACCCGCCGAACGCTTCATCGAACCCCCCCGCGGCCAGGACGTCTGCGCGCAGGAGCGACAGGTTTCTCGTGCTGACGCGAAACAGCGAGATGCGCCCGGGAGGGCCGGGCGGCAGTTCCACGCGGACTTCCCGCGCTCTCATGAAAGGCGTGGTCAGCGTCTCCGGGTGGGTTCGGCTGGCGCCTTGGACGCCAATGGCCCGCGCGTCCGGAGGATAATGCGCGTGGTGGGCGGCGAGGAGCGTGGGGTCGGCCCAGAAGTCGGAGTCCAGGAAGACGACGATCCGCCCCCGCGCGATCCGGACACCCGCGTTGCGCGCCGCCGCCCGGCCGCGGTTCGCCTGCGCGTGATACCGGACGGGGGCGGGGCCGCGCGCGGCCCGGATCATCTCGGCCGTGCCGTCCGTGGAGCCGTCGTCGATGACGACGATCTCGTACTGATCGGGCGGAAATCTTTGGGTCTGTAAGGCGTGGAGCGCGCGCGCGAGGACGTCCCGATTGTTACAGGTCGGGATGATCACGCTGATTTGCATCGCTTCTGGCAGCGGCCTCCCATGCCCGAAAATGATCGAAGTAGTGGGACCGCAGGACGCCGGCCAGGAGAATGCGGGCCAGGCCGGGGAGTCCCCATTTCCGGGTCCGGTCGACCCACGCCACCGCGTTTCCGGCGTGGACGGTGCCGAACCCGCGCTGCACGGCGTTCGCCCACCGATGGATGGGGGTGAGACATGTGGCGAACCGCGCCTCGAGCGTCGGGTTCTTCGTGATGAATCGCAGCGCCGTCAGGGCGCGCTCTTCCTCTTTGGCGAACAGCCCCGGGAGGACGTCGGGCGACACCTCGGGCCGGTAATGATAAATCGAGGCGTCCCGGAGGAACACCCGCCGCAGTCCGAGCGCCCGGAGCCGGAACCCCAGGTCGAGCCCCTCCCATCCGTACGGGTAGAAGGCTTCGTCGAACAGGCCGGCGCGGAGCAGATGGTCCCGCCGCACCGAGGCGTTGTCCGTATCGAAGTAGGCGGTGGACATGTCGAGGATCCCGCCCCGGGTATCGAACGGCTTGAAGAGCGAGTGCGTGACGATCACCGGGCCGCGGCAGATCACGTTCGGCCCGCGCTGCCGGTGGCAGTTCAGGTGCGTGGCCAGAAACGAGGGAGGCGCGAACTCGTCGCTGTCGACGAACACGATGAGGTGCCCTCGGGCCTCCCGGATCGCCAGGTTCCGCGCCGCGGGGATGCCCGCGCGCTGGTCGAGCCGGAATCCCCGGACGTCACACGAGGCCGTGCGCCTGGCCCCCTCGATGACCGCGGGGGTGTCATCGGTCGACCCATCGTCGACGACGAGGATCTCGTACCGGCTCGGATCCAGGGACTGCGTGGCGAGCGCGTCCAGACAGCGGGCCAGGATCGACGCGCGGTCCCGGGTTGGGGTGATGACACTGAGTTCGATCGTCATGGGGCCGTGGCCGGGGTCCGGTCCGCCTCCTCGATGAACTGCGCCCGCACGAGGCGGCTGTACGGTCCATTCTGCGCGGCCAGGTCGTCGTGCCGGCCCATCTCAACGATCTGACCGTCCAGGAGCACCACGATGCGGTCGGCGCTGCGCACCGTCGAGAGGCGGTGGGCGATGATGAAGGTCGTCCGCGCCTCGGTCAGCCGCGTCATCGCCCGCTGGATGGCCTCCTCGGATTCCGCGTCCAGCGCGGAGGTGGCCTCATCCAGGATGAGGATGGCGGGATTGTTGATGACGGCGCGCGCCAGCGCCAGGCGCTGCCGCTGGCCGCCCGATAGCTGCATGCCGCCCTCGCCCAACACCGTGTCGTATCCGTCGGGCAGGCGCGTGATGAACTCGTGGGCCGCCGCGACCCGCGCCGCCGCTTCGATCTCCTCCTGGGCCGCGCGCGGCTTGCCGTACGCGATGTTCTCGGCCACGGTCCCGGCGAAGAGCACCGTCTCCTGCGGCACCAGCCCGATCTGCTGGCGGAGCGGGGCGATCTGCACCCGCCGGAGATCGGCTCCGTCGACCAGGACCTCCCCTTCCGTCGCGTCGTAGAACCGGGGAATCAGGTTGACGAGACTGCTCTTTCCCGCGCCGCTGGGGCCGACGATGGCGACGTGCTCCCCGGGGCGCACGTCCAGGGTGATATTGCGGAGCGCCCACCGGTCCGGATCGTAGGCATGGGACACGTTCCGGAACCGGACGTGGCCGGTGAGCCGTGCGAGCCGCACCGCGTTGGGCGCCTGCACCACGGTTTCAGGGACATCCAGCATCTCGAAGATGCGCACGATCCCCGCCATCGCCTGCCGGGATTCCGAATAATAGCGGAGGAGGGATGCCGCCGGATCCATCGCCAGCGCCAGATAGGCCAGGAACGACACCAGCGAGCCCGCGGTCATCTGTCCCGCCGCCACGTACTTCACGCCGGCCCACATGACGAAGACCAGCCCCAGCGCATTGAGCACGCTCACCAGCGACACTTCCAGCGCGATCAGCCTGCGGATCCGGTAGTTCTCCTCGAAGGTCCGTTCGTTCTCCCGGCCGAAGCGCGCCACCTCCCGGGGCTCCTGCGCGAACGCGCGGATGATCCGGGCGCCGGTGATCGCCTCCTTGAGCAGGCTCGTCAGCGACGCCACCCGCGACTGGGCCCGGGTGGAGCCCTGCTGGACCTCGCGGCCAAAGAGGCGGGCCGCGACGATCAGCCCCCCGATCGTGCCGAAGGTGAGGAGCGCCAGGCGCCACTGCATGAGGAACAGCGCGACGACGACGCCGATGACGAGCAGCCCCGTCGTGAGCAGATCGACCAGCCCGTTGAGCAGGCGAGACTCGACGAGCTGGGTGTCCTGGATCGTGCGGGAGATCACCTCGCCGCTGTGCCAGTGGATGAACCGGTCGAGGGACCACCGCTGGATCTGCCGGAACGCGTGCGCCCGCAGGTCGGCGACGAGCCGGTGGCCGACGAACGCCAGCAGCGACAACTGGACGAACAGGCAGAGGCTCCGGAAGACATAGATGGCGAGAATGACGAGGGCGGCGGTGTTCAGGACGGCGAAGTTGCCGCGCGATTTGATGATCTCGTCGATCATGAGGCCCACGTACCGGGGGACGTACAGCCAGGCGACGGCGACGAGGACCGCGGCCACGAGGCCTCCGGCAAGCTGGAACGTGTACGGCCGGAGATAACCGGCGAGCCGTCGGATTTCAACCATTGCCGTCTATTATAACATCATCGCCCGGCAGGGGGAGGTTGAGCCACAGAGAAGCACCGTAGCCGTAAAGACACCGAGTGGGAGGCCATTCGCTTTGCATCCACCGGCTGAGATCTTTCGCGAGTACGACATTCGGGGCGTCGCCGGCCGGGAACTCGACGCCGAGGGGGCGGAAGCGATCGCTCGGGCCTTCGGCACCTATCTGGCCGAGCGCGGGGTCCGGCGGGCCGTGATCGGTCACGACAACCGGGTCAGCTCGCCGATGCTCTACGACGCGGCGGTCCGCGGGCTCACGGCGGCCGGCTGCGACGCCCTCACGATCGGGCTCGCCGTCACGCCGATGCTGTACTTCGCCGTACGCCACTTCGGCGTCGGCGGCGGGATCATGGTGACCGCCAGCCATAACCCCCCGGAGTTTAATGGCTTCAAACTGGCCCACGGAGCGGGAACGCTGTACGGAGCGCAGATTCAGGAGATTCGCAGACTCGCGCAATCCGCGACACTCCGCCGCGGCTCGGGCGCGGTCGAGCGGCGCGAGATCCTCCCCGCCTACGCGGGGATGCTGCGCGAGCGGATCCGGCTCGAGCCCGGCCGGCTCCGGGTCGTGGCGGACTGCGCAAACGGCACGGCCGGCGCCTTCGTCCCGGAGATCCTGCGGGCGTGGGAAGTCGATGTCACCCCGCTCTACTGCGATCTGGATCCTACCTTCCCGCACCACCACCCGGACCCGGTGGACCCCAAAAACCTGGTCGACCTCCGGCGGGCGGTCCAGGAACACCGCGCCGACGTGGGGCTCGGCTTCGACGGCGACGGGGACCGGATCGGGGTCGTCGACGATCAGGGCCAGGTGCTCTGGGGCGATCTCCTGATGGTGGTGTACTGGCGGGAGGTCCTCGCCGCGCACCCCGGGGCCATCGCGCTGGTGGAGGTCAAGTGTTCCCAGGCGCTCATCGACGAGATCCGGCGGCTGGGGGGCCGGCCCGAGTTCACCCAGACCGGCCACTCGCTCATCAAAGCGCGCATGCGCGAGGTCGGGGCCGTCTTTGCGGGCGAGATGTCCGGCCATATGTTCTTCGCCGACGAGTACTACGGATATGACGACGCGGTCTACGCGGCAGGCCGGCTCCTGCGGATCCTCTCCCGCGCAGGGCGCCCGCTCTCGGCGCTCACCGCGGACATCCCCCGGTATCACACGACCCCGGAGGTGCGGGTGGCGTGTCCCGACGCCCGCAAGCACCAGATCGTGGAGGCGCTCACCCGAGAGTTCAGACAGCGCCACGAGGTGATCGATATCGACGGCGTCCGCGTCGTCTTTCCCGACGGGTGGGGGCTGGTGCGCGCCAGCAACACTCAGCCGGCGCTGGTGGTCCGGGCGGAAGGCACGACCCCCGCCGCGCTGGACCGGATCAAGGCCATCTTGATGGAGGCGCTCCGGCGCTATCCCGAGGTCGCGGCTCCGGACTGGTAGCGTGGCGGGATGAGGCGGCCTGCCGCGATCTCGCTCGCACGGTCGCCGGTCCTGGTTCTGGCTGCGAGCGCGCTGCTGGCCCTCTCCCCGGCAGCCCCGGTCACCGCATCGTTCATGCCGGACGGGACCGGGCAGATCGCCTCCGCGCCGTCCGCCCCGCAATCTCCATCCGCCCCACTTCCCTCGTCTGCTCCCGGCCCGGCGCCGCTCGGCCCGGCCGCCCCCGAGGGACCCGCCCCGGCGCCGTCTCCTGCGGCGCTTGCTTCGGGCGAGGCGTTCACGGTGACGGCGGACCGGATCGAGTACAACTCGCTTGCCAGGACCCTGCGCGCCGACGGGCACGTCCGGGCGTCCAGCGGGGACGCCGTCATCACCGCCGACCATCTCGATGGGAGCGCCGACACGCAGGAGATCACGGCCACCGGGCACGTCACCCTGAGTCAGGGCCTCACCACGGCCACGGGATCCCTGCTCACATACAACCTCGGGACCAAGGTCGGCCGGATGGAGAACATGACCGGGCTGTTCGGCCCGCTCCATGTGTCCGGGCAGGCCATCGAAATCGCTCCCGGACAAGACGTCGTCTCCGAAGCCTCGGTGACGCCCTGCGATCCCGACAATCCGTTCTACAAGATTACGGCAAGGAAGATCGTGATCGTCCCCGACCAGTCCTTCACCGCGTACGACGCCTCGCTGTGGGTCGGCGGGGTTCGGGTGATCACCCTGCCCTCCTACACGTCCGGCCTGCGCGGGCGGAGCGGCCCGAGCCTCGGCTACAACACCCTGCGCGCCGCCGATCACGTCTGGCGCGTGGACCTCGGCCGGAGCCAGGTCCAGGATGTGAACGGCAACCTGTTCAATATCGACCGCTACGCGTTGGACCTCGAATACGACCGGCAGCGGCCCTCGTGGTTGCCGCTCGACCTCCAGGTGGAGGCGCACGCCGGCAGTTACCGGGAACTCGCCACGGGGATCGCGACGCCCCGCGCCGAAGGGCTCGCGTCCATCACCACCGACACGTTCCGCCTCGGCCCCCGCCTGTTCGCCAGCGCCGGCGGTATTGCGCGGTACGACACGTATGGGACCGGGCAGCAGCGGACCGTGCTCGAGGGGTCGGCCGCCCTCACGAGTCCGCTCAGTATGTGGGCTTCGGCCAGCCTCTCCTACAGCGGCGTCGGGGTCAGCGGTGGCACGCCCTACCTGTTCGACCTCATCAACCCGAGCAGTGTAGCGTCGCTCAGCTATACCTACATCTTCGGGGGCTTCGTGCAGAGCGCCAGCGCGAACCTCTCCTATGACTTCCTCGCGCAGCAGACGACGCTGGGCCTGAACGTGTCCATGACGATCACCCCCGCCACCGCGTTCAGCGTGTCCAGCCAGTACAATGTGACGACCCAGCAGCTGACCGAAGTGGATTACGCGGTGAACGTCCGGTGCGACTGCGTGACCGTCGGGTTCGTCTACCGGACCTTCCCCCAGAGTCCCTCGGCCAACAACCTGATGTTGACGGTCCAACTCAACTCGTTGGGCAGCAACGTGACGTTTTAGCAAGGAAAGGACTTCATTCCCCATCCCCGAACATAGTCCGGGTATGCACCGACGGTGGGCGGCCATCCTCGTGGTCGGCGCGGTGCTGGTGTCCGCTCGGCCGGCATCCTCGACTTTGACGTTCGCGTCCGTGGAGATCCTCCGCCCGATCCTCAGCCAGATGCTGGGCAATCCCTCGGTGATGCGGATGGACGTGGTCCCGGACATCTACGAGGGCGGGTATGCGCGCGTCAGCGTCTACGCCCAGCAGGCGGCCGTGGGGGGGATGCGCGTCGACGAGATGTGGATCCGGCTGGTCGGGGTGAGTTTCGATCCCGCCGAGCTGAACCGGGGCGTCCTCAGGGTCCTCGGCGTGCGGGACAGCGGCGTGTTCGGCAAGCTCAATCTGCAGAACGTCGAGGCATAACGGCGTCCCGACTCACGCGAGGATCCGTGGGGTCTTTCAGGTCTACGGAGAGCCCGAGATCTACTTCCACATCGAGGCGCTGTTTGTCAACTCGCTGCCGGTTCCCTACGTCGTCGTGGATCGCCTGGAGCGGTCGATGAACCCGGTCGTCGATTTTCGCTCCTGGCCGGTGCCGTTCAAGATCCGGTCCTTCCGCTCCACCCCCGAGGGGTTCGTCCTGAGCAGCCAGCGCGATGTCTCGCAGCCGTGCACTACGTGCGGCGGCCCGGAGCTTCGGCTGACCCGATGACGCCCGTGCAGCATCCGTTTCGCGCGCGCCTTGCGCGCGGGCCGCTCCTTTGCGATGGAGCGATGGGCACCCTCCTGTACGAGCGCGGCGTGCCGTATGACCGGTGCTTCGATGCGCTCAATCTGACCGACCGCGAGCGGGTGCTCAACGTGCACCTGGACTACCTGCGCGCGGGCGCCGAGATGATCGAAACCAACACCTTCGGCGCCAACGCGACGAAGCTCGAGGCCCACGGCCTCGCCGATCGCGTGCGCGACATCAACCGGCACGGCGCGAAGATCGCCAAGGAGGCCCGGGACATCATCGGCAAGGCGGTGTGGATCGCGGGGTCGATCGGTCCCCTCGGCAAACCGCTCGTGCCGTACGGCCGGGTCACGCGGGAGGAGGCCGGCGGCGCGTTCCGCGCCCAGATCGACGCCCTGGTCGAAGGCGGCGCCGACGTCCTCATCCTCGAGACCTTCACCGATCTGGAGGAATTGCAGGAGGCCGTCCGCGCGGCGCGGGCGGCGTGCGACCTCCCGGTCATCGCGCAGATGAGCTTCTCGGAGGACGGCCGGACCCGGTACGGTCACGGGCCGGCCGAGGTCGCCTCCGCCCTCGAGGCGGCCGGGGTGGACGTCATCGGGGCCAACTGCAGCGTCGGTCCGGTCCCGATGCTCGACGTCATCCAGCAGATGGCCGCGCACACCCGCACGCCCCTCTCCGCCCAGCCCAACGCGGGGTTCCCGACCCTGCTGGAGGGCCGCTACCTGTACATGTCCTCCCCCGAACACATGGCCCTCTACGCCCGCAAGATGGTGGAAGCGGGAGCGGTGATCATCGGCGGATGCTGCGGAACCACCCCCGTGCACATCGCGGCGATCGGGCAGGCGATCCAGGCGCTTCGGCCGGCAGCGGTCCGGACACCCGCCGCGGTCCCGAAAGGCCGCGCGGAGCCGGTCGCGCCCACCGTCGATCAACCCACCCAGCTGGCTCAGAAGCTCGGCCGGGGGTTTGTCATCAGCGTGGAGGTGGATCCGCCGAAAGGCCTGGACGCGACCAAGGATCTCGAGGGGGCCCGCCTGCTCCGGGAGGCCGGGGCCGACGTCATCGACGTCGGCGACAGCCCGATCGGCCGGGTGCGGATGGGCGCCCTGGCGATGTGCGTCCTGATCCAGCAAGAGGTGGGCATAGAAACGATAATCCACTTTACCACCCGGGACCGCAATCTCATGGGCGTTCAGGCCGACCTGATCGGAGCGCACGCGCTGGGCGTGCGCAATATCCTGGCGCTGACCGGCGAGCCGCCGCGGGGCGACTACCCCAACGTCACGGCCGTCTTCGACGTGGACAGCGCGGGGCTGGTGCGGATCATCAAACAGTTCAACGAGGGCCTCGACCTGTCGGGCAAATCGATCGGCCGGCCCGCGCAGTTTCTCATCGGCTGCGCCCTGGACATGAACCCCGAGACGCTGGACCGGGAACTGCCGAAGCTCGAGCGCAAGCTGGAGGCGGGAGCCAACTTTCTGATGACCCAGCCCATCTACGAACCGGAGACGCTCGACCGATTCGAGCAGCGGGTCGGCCGGCTCCCCGTCCCCGTGCTCCTGGGGATCCTGCCGCTGCAGAGTTTCCGCCACGCGGAGTTCCTGCACAATGAGGTGCCGGGCATCTCGATCCCCCAGTGGGTGCGGGACCGCATGCAGGCCGCCGGCAACGCCGGGCGGGAGGAAGGGCTGCGGCTGGCCCGCGAGTTGCTGGAGGCGCTGCTCGGCCGCATCGACGGCGCCTACTTCATGCCGTCGTTTGGCCGGTACGAGCTGGTGGCCACCCTGGTTGGGGAACTGAGAGCGCGCATCGGGGCGGGCGCCGCGAGGACCCGGGCGTGAGGCGCCGCGACTGGTTCTTGGCCTACACGCGGTTCGCGGCGATGGTCACGGTGGCCCTGTACACGGCCGGGCATGCCGCCGTCGGGTTTCCGCTGCTGCTGGGGGGAGCCGTCTGGCGCCTAGCGACCCGCCGCCCGCCGCTCTGGCAGAGGACTCCGCTCGATCTCCCTCTCGCGGCGTTCGGCGTGGTCCTCGTGCTCTCCACCATTGCCTCTCCGTACCGGTCGATCGCCGTGACGGCCACGGTGATCACGCTGGTGTCCGGCGTCGTCTTCTTTGGATCGTTTGCCTGGCTCGTCCGCCGCGACCCCTCGGCCCGGCCGGCGCTGCTCCGCGTCTGGGCCCTGGGCGCCCCTCCCGCCGCCGTGATCGGCATGATCGCCGGCCGGTGGGCACCCTACCGGGCCTCCTTTCCGAACATGCCGATGGGCTCGAGCGCGTTTGGGACGACGCTGCTCATCGGCAGCCTGATCGCGCTCGGCTTGGCCTATCGCGCGGAGGGGCGGGCGCGGCTGCTCTGGTTCGGGTGCGCCGTGGTGACCCTGGTCGCGCTCCTGGACACGATCTCGCGTTCCCCCCTGGCCGGATGGGTGGCGGGCGCCGGCTATCTGACCTGGCGGGAGCTCCGCGCTCATCCCCGGCGGCTGGCCGTCACGCTCGCGTCGGGGCTGGCGATCCTCGCGCTCGCGGCGATCATCATCCCGCACGAAGCGGGCCGCATCCGGCAGGCGCCGGCGCATTTCGTGCAGGACCGCCTGCAGATCTGGTGGATCGCGGCCGGGATGGCTGTGGCGCGTCCGATCCTTGGAAGCGGACCCGGGACGTTTCAGACCGTGTTCCCTGAACGGCAGCTCGCCAGCGGGGAACGCAAGTGGTCCGCGCACAATCTCTGGCTCAACTACACGGTGGAGACCGGCCTCCTTGGCCTCGCAAGCATCCTCTGGGTGCTCGGGGTCGCCGGCCGTGAATGGGTGCGCTCCGGGCGCCGGGCCGCGCGCGAGATCGTCTCGCCCGGCGGGGATCCGCTCTGGCCGGCCATTACCGCGGTGGTGATCGGGATCTTGGTGGATCAGTGCGGGGACAATACGCTGCTCTCGGTGTCGACCGTCTCGGGGTTCTGGCTGCTGCTCGCGTTCCTGGTGGTGCCGCTGCCCAGCCCCATTCATCCGCGCGGATCTGGGGACGGCCTGCCGGTCGATGGCGCTGGCGCCCCGGCGGTGGCGTTGGAGGAAGTCGTGGCGGCTGGAGCGAGGGCGAAGGAGGCATCCAGGTGAAGACGAGGGCCTTGGTCACGGGGGCGGGGGGCTTCATCGGGCATCACCTGGTGAAATCCCTGAAGCAGCGGGGATCCTGGGTGCGCGGGGTGGATGCCAAGCCTCCCGCGTACGAGGCCACGGCCGCCGACGAGTTCGAGATCCTCGACCTGCGCCGGTGGGCGGACTGCCTCCAGGCCACTCGCGCCGTCGACGAATGCTACAACTTTGCCGCCAACATGGGCGGCATCGGCTTCATCACCGCGTACAAGGCGGAAATCATGCGGGACAGCGTCCTGATCAACACCCACATGCTGGAGGCGGCGAGGACGAACGGCATCCAGAGGTTTCTGTTCACGTCCTCCGCGTGCGTGTACCCGGGATACCGCCAGAACGTCACCGATCTGACCCCGCTCAAAGAAGAAGACGCCTACCCCGCCGATGCCGAGGACGGGTACGGTTGGGAGAAGCTCTTTTCGGAGCGGATGTGCCGGCACTTCTACGAGGACTACGGCCTCCGGACCTACGTCGTCCGCCTGCACAATGTCTACGGCCCGCTCGGCACCTACGACGGCGGCCGGGAGAAATCTCCGGCGGCGATCTGCCGGAAGATCGCGCTCGCCCGGGACGGCGGCGAGATCGAGGTCTGGGGGGACGGCAGGCAAACCCGCTCGTACTGCTACGTCGACGACTGCGTCGAAGGGATCAGCCGGTTGATGCGGACCGAAGAGCACGAGCCGATCAACCTGGGATCGGACCGGATGGTGTCGATCAATGAGCTGGTGGATATCGTCGCCGGGATCGCGGGGAAGCGGGTGGTGAAGCGGTATGACCCGGCGAAGCCCCAGGGCGTCCGCGGGCGCAACAGCGACAACACCAGGCTGAGGCGGGTGCTGGGCTGGGAACCCCAGATCCCTCTGGAAGAGGGTTTGGCCAGGACCTACCGGTGGATCCGGGAGCAGCTCGTCAAGGCCGGGAGGGTCCCGGAGGAGGTGCTCAGATAGCGTGCCGCCGGGCGGGACCGCGACCCCGGGGCGGCGCCGGGCCGGAGCGGCGGAGGTGAACGACGGGGGGGAGATGTTCGCCGGCGTCCCCCTGGCGAAGGTCGCCGAGTATTGGGATCGGCGTCCGTGCAATATCCGCCACTCCCCCAAGGAGATCGGCACCCGCGCCTACTTCGACGAGGTCGAGGCGCGTAAGTATTTCGTCGAGCCGCACGTGCTCCGGTTCGCGGAGTTCCCCAGGTGGGGCGGCAAGCGGGTGCTCGAGATCGGCTGCGGCATCGGGACGCACACGATCAGTTTCGCCCGCGGCGGCGCCGCCGTCACCGCGGTAGATCTCTCCGAGCGGTCTTTGGAGATCGCCCGGCAGCGGGCCGCGGTCTACGGCCTGGACGGCCGGGTCACGTTCTACGCCGGAAACGCCGAGGAACTGGACGCGGTCGTCCCGGTCGAGCCCTACGATCTCATCTTCAGCTGGGGGGTCATCCATCACACTCCCCATCCGGCGCGCGTCATCGACCAGATTCGCCGCTACGTCCGTCCCGGCACCACGGTCAAGCTCATGGTCTATCACCGCCGGTCGTGGAAGGTCCTCGGCATCGTGCTCGGCCGGGGCCGGGGACGATTCTGGCAACTGGACGAACTCGTCGCGCGGCATTCCGAGGCGGAAACCGGATGTCCCGTCACCTATACCTACCGTCCCCGCGACGTCGCGGCGATGCTTGCCGGCTTTCGCATCCGGGAGATGTGGGTGGACCATATCTTCCCCTATCGCATCGCCGACTACGTGCAGTACCGGTATGTCAAAGCCTGGCCGCTGCGCGCCCTGCCCGATCCGGCGTTTCGATGGCTGGAGCGTCACTTCGGCTGGCACCTCTGCGTGACCGCGGAGGCAGGGATCGAGGCCGGAGGAACGAACAGCATGACCGACCTGATGGCAGCCCACCGCTGATGGATGTCCTGTCGGTCGTCGGCCTCGGGAAACTCGGCGCCTGCACCGCGGCCTGCCTGGCCGCCCGCGGCTTCGACGTCCTCGGGATCGACATCAACAGCGATCTGGTCCAGGCAATCAATCGCGGCGTGGCCCCGGTCTACGAACCCGGCCTCCAGGACCTGATCGCCTCCGCCGGGCCCCGGCTGCGGGCGACGCAAGATTACGGGCGGGCCATTGATGAGTCGGACGTGACCTTTCTGATCGTCCCGACCCCCGTCCAGCCGGATGGGGTGTTTTCGGACGCCCACCTTCGCGAGGCGCTCTCGGGGTTGTCCGCGGCGTTGGAGCGGTCCCGCAAGGGCTACCATTTGTTCGTGGTCACCTCGACCGTCTCTCCCGGCACGACGGAGGAGCGGCTGATCCCCTTGATCGAATCCCTGTCCGGCAGGCGGCTCCGGCGGGACTTCGGCGTCTGCTACAACCCGGAGTTCATCGCCCTCGGGAGCGTGATCACGGATTTTCTCCGGCCCGACCTGGTGCTGATCGGGGAAAGCGACCGCGCGGCCGGGGATCTCTTGGCGGGGATCTACCGGCGGGTGTGCGAGAACGAGCCCGTCATCGCCCGCATGTCGATCGTCAGCGCGGAGATCACCAAGCTCAGCCTCAACGCCTACGTGACCATGAAGATCAGCTTTGCCAATACGCTTGCGAGCCTGTGCGAGGCCGTGCCCGGAGCCGACATCGACCGGATCACGCGGGCGCTGGGGGCGGACAGGCGCGTCTCGCCGCACACGCTGGTGGGCGGCCTCCCCTTTGGGGGGCCGTGCTTCCCGAGGGACAACCGGGCGTTTGCGGCGGTCGCGAGGAAATACGGCGTCGACGCCAGATTGGCCGCGGCGTCCGACGAGATCAATGCCTCCCGGGCCGAGCGCCTGGCGGCCCTGGTGCTGCGCCAATTGGCCGAGGTCAAGCACCGCACCGTCTCGGTCCTCGGGCTCGCCTACAAGGCCAACACCCCGGTCATCGAGGATTCACCGGCCATCCAGATCATCCAGACGCTGCTGGGAGCCGGCATGGACGTCATGGTGTATGATCCGCTGGCCGCCGATGCCGCGCGGGCGGTATTCGAGGACCAGATCCGGTATGCGCCCTCGCCGCAGGCCTGCGCGGCGCACGGGGCCGTCTGCGTCGTCACCACCCAATGCAACGAGTTTGCGGCGATCCGGGGAAGCGACTTTACCCATACACCGACGGTGGTGATCGACTGCTGGCGGATCCTGAACCGGGAGCGGCTCGGCGCCGGGGTGAGATACGTCGCCCTGGGTACGTCGCTCCGGCCCGACGATCCATGAGAGTCGAGCACCCCAGCCGACTCAGCAGCGAGACCAGACTTTCCCGGGCACAGGAGGATGTGCTCCACCGGGCGTTCCGGCTCCCGCTGCCGTTCTCCGAACGCCGCCTCCTGCTGATCGCGCTCGACCTCGTGGCGGTCAACGGCGCCCTCATCGTCGCCCTGGGCCTTCGACCCGGGCACACTCTGGAACTCGCCCTGGTGGGGCAGCAGCCCTACTGGTTCCTGATCTTGTGCGGCGTGTGGTTGGGGGTCGCCAAAGCGTTCGATGCCTACGATTCCCGGGTGCTGGGAAAGCTCGAGACCAGCGTGCCGGCGGTGGTCCGGGCAGGCGTGACGGCCGTCTTCCTCTACATGCTCATCCCGCACATCACCCCGCCGCTGCCCACCTCCCGCCTGACGCTCGTGAGCTTCCCGCTGCTCGCCGTCGGCATGCTGTCGATCGGGCGGGTCCTGTACGCCTGGGGCCACCACACGTCCGTGTACGAGCAGCGCGCGCTGATCGTCGGGGCCGGGTGGGCCGGGCGCACCGTCGCGGGGGCGCTCCTCGAGGACGGGCAGGCGGGGTACCGCCTGGTGGGGTTCATCGACGACGATCCCCAGAAGACCGAGGTGGCCGTGCCGGTGACGGAGGAACCCGGCCGGCGGCCGGCGAGCCTGCCGGTGCTGGGCAACCGGCAGACGATCAAAGACTGGATCCAGAGGTACGGTGTGTCGACCGTGATCCTCGCCATCACCGGAGAAGTGGATTCCGACCTGCTCAGCACGCTCATGAAATGTGTGGAGCAGGGAGTTGAGCTGGTGCCGATGCCGGTGATCTATGAGCAGCTGACCGGCAGGGTGCCCGTTGAACACGTCGGCGAGAAATGGTACGCCGCCGTCCCCCTCCATTCCAAGGTGACCAGCCCGATCTGGCAGACGACCAAGCGCGTGATCGATATGACGTTCTCGGTGGTCGGGCTGGCGTGCCTCCTGTCGCTCCTGCCGTTCATCGCCCTGGCGATCGTCCTGGACTCCCCCGGCCCGGTGCTCTACACGCAGGTCCGGGTCGGCAAAGGGGGGCGGCTCTTTCGCGCCTACAAGTTTCGCTCGATGCTCATCGGTGCGGAAAATGACCGGGCGATTTGGGCGCAGGAGCGCGATCCGCGCGTCACCCGGGTGGGGAGACTCCTCAGGGCCGCCCATCTGGATGAGTTCCCGCAGTTCCTGAACGTCCTCAAAGGGGAGATGAGCATCGTCGGTCCCCGCCCGGAACGCCCTGAGTTCGACGAAGAACTGGAGGCGATGCTCCCCGTGTACCGGCTGCGGCATATCGTCAAGCCGGGCATGGGGGGGTGGGGCCTCGTCCGCCAAGGATACGCCGGTTCCCCTCAGGCCGCGCTCACCAGACTCCAGTACGACCTCTACTACATCAAACACCAGTCCCTTTGGCTTGATACGCTGATCATGTTGAAGACGGTCATGCATGCGATCACCTTGAAGGGACGGTAGGAGCATTGGCGGTGAAATCCTCCCAGCCTGCGGCTCCCCCCATACGCGAGGAGGAGGGGGCCGAGATTGAGGCCTTGCTCCGCTACGACTGCTGGTTGGCCAAGAGTTTGGTCCGTGTCGTGCCGAAATCCCGAGGAAGCTGGCTCATCGGGGCGGCCGCCGCCCGGCTCCTCCCCGCCAGGTATCGTCGGAGCAACCTGGTGTTGTCGATTGCCGGCAAGACCGTCCGGATTACCTTTGATATCGCCGACCCTGTGCAGTTCTCGATGGTCGGTCACTTCGATTTCGATCTGATGACCGCGTCCATTGTGGCGTCGGTGTTAAATGGCGGCGATACGTTCGTTGATGTGGGAGCGAACTGGGGCTATTTTACCTGCATCGGCGCCTCCCAGGTAGGCCCGACCGGGCTCGTCCTGGCCATCGAGCCAAGCCGGGTCGCCAACCGGCGGCTGCACGAGACGGTGCGGCGAAACCGGCTGGCCAACGTCATGATCGTCCAGTATGCCGCGGGCAGTGTCGTCGGCCGCGAGGTGTCGGTTGTCCGCCCGTTCTTCCGCCAGACCACCAGTTCCTACGTGCGAGATCGGCATCCCGGTCGCGCATCGGATGCGGTCACCACGACTCTGGACGCTCTGCTGGATAAGGTCACCGCCGGTCCCGTGCGGTTGATTAAGATCGACACTGAAGGCTCGGAACTGCCGGTGGTCCAGGGGGCCGCCTCCGTGCTGGACCGGGATCACCCGCTCGTGATGCTCGAGGCGTCTCGTTATTGCCGGCGATTCGGCTACACACTACCGCAATTGTACGACTACATGCGGGAGCACGGGTACGTCTCTGCCTATCGCGTGGATGGCGATCTGCACCAGATGGCCCTTTCCGGGCCCCTCGCCCACGCCAGAGAGGGGCAGATCCTGTTCCGACACGAACGATCGCCCGCCTGTCTTTTCGCCAAAGAAATGCGTGCGCACATCTCGATCGGGTAAGATGGCTCCCCAGCATCGATCCTGAAGGGAAACGGGTTTGGAGATCCTGGTCGTTCAGCCAACCGGCGATAAGATGGGGCACCACGGGATCTTCACCGTGAAGTTGTCTCAGGCGCTGGCGAAGATGGGGCACGCCGTCACCGTTTGCACGAACCAGATCTACCCGGATCGGTACGTCACCGAGCAGCCCGCGTTCCGGATCGAACTGGTCGGCGGCGGCCGGTTGTCATTCGAGCGATTCGATCAGGCGCTCAACCGCCACCCCCTGGTCCATTACTGGGGGTACTATCGCAACAGTTACCGCGTCACATCCGCGGCCCTGGCGGTATGCCGATCGCACGCCTTCGATGTCGTCTACATGACCGATGTGGAGTTTCTGACGGCCAGCCTGATCCTCAAGGCGCACCATGGTGTTCTTCCGCCGATTGTCATGGAGGTCAGTGCTGCGAACTTTTCGTTCCGCGACTATCCGGGGTCGGTGTGGAGGAAGTGGTACAAGGTGTTCCAGCGGGAGGTCTTCCGGACGACGTTGGGCAGGGAGATCGCGGCCTGCGCCGTCCTCGGGGAGTGGCACCAGGAGCGGCTGCGGGTCCAGCTCCGGCTGCCCCCGGCATTTCCGGTCGTGGTGATCCCAGATGGGGGAGAGACCCCCACGGAGGCGCTGAGCCGGGAGGAGGCGCGCCGCCGGACGGCGATCGACTACGCCGGGCCGGTCTTCTTGTTTTTCGGCGCGCTGAGGAAGGACAAGGGACTGGAGACCCTCGTCCGGGCCATCGCCCGGCTGCCCGGTCTGGAGTTCCGCGTCGTGATCGCCGGGCATCCGCTGGAGTATACGGCCGAGCGGGTCCGGGCGCTCGTGCGCGAAGCGGGCGTCGAGCACAAGA
>WNGI01000408.1_pt1 | contig 40889 bp, 33 predicted proteins | sample 5400621 | NCBI WGS metagenome assembly WNGI01 (sample SAMN13153374, study PRJNA577476) | soil metagenome | isolation source: 20 cm soil or saprolite under Garry oak tree replicate 1 | place: USA:California | collected 2016-06-15
AGTACGTGCACCGCAGCGAGCACTTGTCGGTGAGCGAGATCCGCAGATCGCTCGCGACGCGACCGAACGAATCGATCAGCGCATCGTGGACGGTCTCGACCGGGTGCATCTATCCAGGTTAGACACCGGATCAGGTCAGCGGTCGGGTCGTTCCGAAGAAGTCCGAGCCGACGTCCCACAGCGGCGTGATTCGGACGATGTCACCGCTCTGCGGCGCCTGGATCACGTCGCCGTTGCCGATGTAGATCGCGACGTGGTGGATGCCCGACTGTCTGCCGTTCGAACTCCAGAAGACGAGGTCACCCGGCATGAGATTCGATGTACGGGGGTGATACGAGCCAGCCTGCGAGTACTGGGTGGCCGCGTAATGGTCGTAGTGGGCATACGGCGCCCACGCGTACATCACGAGCCCCGAGCAATCGAACCCGTAGACGTGGCAGTCGTTCTGCGCACCATCGGGCCCGCAAACGCCGTAAGTCGGCCCGCTATACCCGCCGCCTGCCCACGCATAGGGGATGCCGAGATACTGCATGGCTCGGTTGACGGCGGTCCGGCCGGCCGCGGCGCTCCAGTTCCCGCCGGTGGGCGCGATCGGCACCGGACCGGGATTGCCGTCGTGGTGCCGCGCGCGGGCCTGCGCGGCGGCGAGAGCCTCGGCCCGGCGCTTGGCCTCGGCAGCGCGTCGAGCGGCGGCGATCCTCGCCTGCTCCTTCTTCCACGCGATGTACTGCGTGCGCTGGTGGTTCAGCGTCGCGAGCCGAATGCGTGCCGAGTCGAGCTTGTGCTGGCTGTCCGCGAGCGTGGCCTTGAGTTGCTCCTTCTGGGCCTTCGCCGCCTCCAGTGCGGCCGCGGCAGCCTGCTGCGCCTTCTGCGCCGCGTCGGCCGCGGCCGCCTGCCGTTGCACGGCGGCGCGCGCGTCGGCATCGGCATTCGACTTCGTGACGGTCGCGCGGGTCAGGTTACTGATGGCGTCGGTCTTGTGCGTGGCGCTGTACTGCAGGTAGTCGGTTCGCGCCAGCACAGCGTTCGGATCCCGTGCGGTGAGCAAGCTGCCAGCGGTGCCGTTGATCGGACTGCCCATGTAGCTCGCGCGAACGAAGTCGCTGAACTGCTGGGTCGCCTTCTGAACCTCGGCCTGGGCGGCGACGACGCGTGCCTTCGCCTTGTCGGCGTCGTCCTGCGCCGCTGCGAGCTGGGCGAGCGCATTCGCCACCTTCTGCTCGGCGAGCTCAGCAGCGGCGTCGAGCTGGACGATCCGGCCCTGCAACGTGGCGACCTGTGCCGAGAGCGCCCCGACCTCGCCGGCGAGCGCGTCCTTCTTCGCCTGCGCGGCGTTGAGTTGGGCTCGAGTCGGATGCGGCGGTGGCTTGGCGCTCGCGCTGCCGGTCAGCACGGTGAGCAGTCCGGCGCCGACGGTGAGGACGATGAGCGCGACCGCAACGGAGCGGAACGCCCGAAGCTCCCGGCGGCGTGAATGGATCAGCCGACGGTAGGCGGACGGCCGTCCTTCACGGCTTGCGTTCACGGTCCTGCTCTCCTCCCGAGCGCTAGCAGATCAAGATTGCCACCTGAGTCCCAGGAGCGCCAGCAGTCTCGCGAGAAACACGGGCACCAACAAAACCGATATCAGGATAAATCCTGGCTTAGTCGGTGGAACCCAGCACTCGATCTTGGCGTCGTTCCCACGCGCCCACCCCGAAATGGATCACCGCGGCGTAGCCGACGCCGGCCACGAGGTCGATCACGTAGTGCTCGCCGAGGTACACGAGCGCCAGTCCCATGACGGCCGGATAGGCCAGCACGACGAGCCGCCACCGGCTGTGCAGCCGCGACATGACGAACAACGCGATCAGGGTGGCGAACGCCGTGTGCAGCGACGGCATCGCCGCGACCGGGTTCGACGCGAGCTGGCCCTCGCTGAGCAGGTTCCCGGCGTGGTTGACGTGCAGCCACAGCCAGCCGCGCGCGGATGCGCGGATGACGGGCTCGATGACACCCTCCCGCGCGGCGTACCACGGCGGCGCGGCGGGGAACAGCACGTAGGTGACCAGGCCGGCCACCGACAGCACGATGACGCGCGTGATGAACGCCTTCCACGCGTCGCGGCTGCGCAGCCACAGCACGGCTGCCACCACCGGCGTCGCGAGGAAGTGGGTCGTGTAGACGAGCGTCGCCACGGCGTCGTACCAGTGCGGCGAACCAGGGTCGAGAAGACGCTGCTGCAACCAGACGGTCGGCACCGTGCCGAAAACGCCCCGGTCGGCTGCCGCGATGTCGGAGACGTGCAGCGGCATGCCGAGCCCGTCGGCGATCCCCCGTGAGACGTCGTAGAGCACAAGCACCGCGGTGAACGGCAGCCAGTCCACCAGCGCGTTGCCGAAGGCGCGCCAGCCTCGCCCCAGACACCGGATGCCGATGCCGGCCAGGATGATCAGCAGCAGGCTGCCCCGATCGGTCGGTACCCCGACCAGAGCGACCAGCGCGACCAGTAACCCCAAGTAGGCCCACGCGGCCCACCGCCGGATCCGGCGCCACCGCAGCGCGTCCGCCGCGGGCGTCACAGCCGTGCTCGGCTCGGCTGCCGCCGTCGACTCCACGCCGACAGCCTACGAATCGGACGCGGTCACGTCGCCGAGCGCCAGCAGCCGCGGCAGCGTCCTTCCGATCGGATCGCGGACGAGCGCCGCCGCGACCTCGTCGTAGGGAGTCGCCGTGTTGTTCACGATGACGACCGGGATGCCCTCGCGAGCGGCCATCCCGACGAGGCTCGCGACGGGCTGTACCGACAATGAGGTGCCGACAGCCAGGAACAGGTCGCAGTCGCACGCAGCCTCGACTGCGCGTCCCAGGATCTGCGTGTCCAGTGGCTGGCCGAAGAAGACGGTGGCCGACTTCAGGATGCCGCCACAGTGAGCGCACCGCGGATCGTCGTCACCTGCCAGCACGCGGGCAAGGGCCTCGGCCATCGGCCGGCGTTCACGACAGCCGAGGCATTCGGTCTGGCCGATCGAACCGTGCAGTTGCACGACGTGATCGTCCGGGACGCCGGCCCGTTGATGCAGACCGTCGACGTTCTGGGTGAGTAGCGCGCGCAGCCGGCCCTGCTGATGCAGCGAAGCCAGCGCGATGTGCGCGGCGTTGGGTACGGCAGTGAACGCCGGATGTGCCGCACGGCGCCGCCACGCCTCCCGGCGCAGGGCCTCGTCGTGTCGGTACAGATCCAAGTCGACGAATCGCTGCGCGCCGGGCTCGCGGGTCCACAGACCGTTCGGCCCGCGGTAGTCGGGGATGCCCGAGTCGGTCGAGACGCCCGCTCCGGTGAGCACGGTGATGCTGCGCGCCGCGACGAGCAAGGCCCTCGCGTCAGCTGTCACGCACACAATTGTGCGTCCTCGAGATGTGCAAGGCTGGCCAGGCGGGTCGACTGGTAATATCTTGACGTCAAGAGAATTTGCTAGCACGAGCGTATCGAGGGAGCCTGCGATGCCCGCGGAGAGCAAGAACAGCTTCGGATCCCGTGACCAGCTCACCGGGAGGTCAGTCGCGGACGTCGAGTACTTCCGCATCGACCGGGTCGACGGTTCGGCGCGCCTGCCGTTCAGCCTGAAGGTGCTGCTCGAGAACCTGCTGCGCACCGAGGACGGCAGGAACGTCACCGGCGCGCAGATCGAGGCCCTCGCAAACTGGCAACCGAGCGCTGAGCCGAGTACCGAGGTTCAGTTCACGCCGTCGCGGGTAGTCATGCAGGACTTCACCGGCGTACCGGCGGTGGTCGACCTCGCCACCATGCGCGAGGCGATGCGCGACCTGGGCGGCGATCCGGCCCTTATAAACCCGCTCTCGCCCGCCGAACTGGTCATCGACCACTCGGTGATCGCCGACCTGTTCGGAGCGCCCGACTCGTTCGCCCGCAACGTCGAGCTGGAGTACCACCGAAACCGCGAGCGCTACCAGTTCCTGCGCTGGGGCCAGACCGCGTTCGACCAGTTCAAGGTGGTGCCACCCGGCACAGGCATCGTGCACCAGGTCAACCTCGAGTACCTGGCCCGGGTCGTCTTCGCCCGCGACGGGCTGGCCTATCCCGACACCGTGGTGGGCACCGACTCGCACACGACCATGGTCAACGGACTGGGCGTGCTCGGCTGGGGCGTCGGCGGCATCGAGGCCGAGGCCGCGATGCTCGGCCAGCCGGTCAGCATGCTGATCCCCCGCGTCGTCGGCTTCAAGCTCACCGGCGAACTGCCGGAGGGTGCCACAGCGACCGACCTGGTCCTCACGATCACCGAGACGCTGCGCAAGCACGGCGTCGTCGGCAAGTTCGTCGAGTTCTACGGCCCCGGCGTCGCCGCCGTGCCGCTCGCCAACCGGGCGACGATCGGGAACATGAGCCCCGAGTACGGCTCGACCTGCGCGATCTTCCCCATCGACGACGAGACGCTGCGCTACCTGCGCTTCACCGGCCGCGCCGACGATCACGTCAACCTCGTCGAGGCGTACGCCAAGACCAATGGCCTGTGGCACGACGCGTCCGTCGAGCCGGAGTTCTCCGAGACGCTCGAACTCGACCTGTCGACCATCGAGCCTTCGCTGGCCGGCCCGAAGCGGCCACAGGACCGGGTTCCGCTGGCGTCGGCGAAGCCGATGTTCCGCGCCTCGCTCGGCGCGTACACGTCCTCGGTCCAGGACGCCCACGACGAGGCCGAGGACGAGTCCTTCCCCGCGTCGGACGTCCCGAGTTTCAGCGAAGCGGCGACGGTGCCCTCAGCGGCGAACGGAGCGCACGGCCGCACCTCGAACCCGACGCCGATCACGCTGGCCGACGGGACGTCCTGCGTGCTCGACCACGGCGCGGTCGTCATCGCCGCGATCACGTCGTGCACGAACACGTCCAACCCGTCGGTGATGGTTGCCGCGGCGCTCCTCGCGAAGAACGCCGTCGAGCGCGGCCTGACCAGCAAGCCCTGGGTGAAGACGACACTCGCGCCGGGCTCGAAGGTGGTCATGGACTACTACGACCGGGCGGGGCTCACCCCGTACCTCGACAAGCTCGGCTTCAACCTGGTCGGCTACGGCTGCACGACGTGCATCGGCAACTCCGGCCCGCTCGCCGACGAGATCTCCGCGGCGGTCAACGAGTCCGACCTCGCCGCGGTCAGCGTTCTCTCCGGCAACCGCAACTTCGAGGGCCGGATCAACCCCGACGTGAAGATGAACTACCTGACCTCTCCCCCGCTGGTCGTCGCGTACGCGCTGGCCGGGTCCATGGACGTCGACATCACGACCGAACCGCTCGGCGCCGGCAGCGACGGCGCGCCGGTGTATCTGCACGACATCTGGCCGTCGGCAGCCGACGTGCAGCAAGTCGTCGACGAAGCCATCGCGAGTGAGATGTTCGTCCGCGACTATGCCGACGTGTTCGCCGGCGACGACGCGTGGCGCAACCTGCCCACGCCGCAGGGCAAGACGTTCGACTGGGACGCCGACTCGACCTACGTCCGCAAGCCTCCGTACTTCGACGGCATGCAGCGCGAGCCGGCGCCGGTGACCGACATCCACGGCGCGCGAGTGCTGGCCAAGCTCGGCGACTCGGTGACGACCGACCACATCAGCCCGGCCGGTTCGATCAAGGCCGACTCGCCGGCCGGCAAGTACCTCGGCGAACACGGTGTCGATCGCAAGGACTTCAACTCCTATGGTTCGCGTCGCGGCAACCACGAGGTGATGATTCGTGGCACGTTCGCGAACATCCGGCTGCGCAATCAGCTCACCGCGCTGGAAGGCACAGCACCGCTTGAGGGCGGCTTCACCCGCGACTTCACCGTCGACGGCGGGCCGGTCACCACGATCTACGAGGCGGCGGAGCACTACGCGGCAAGCGACACGCCGCTCGTCGTCCTCGCCGGCAAGGAGTACGGCTCGGGCTCGTCACGCGACTGGGCGGCCAAGGGCACGGCCCTGCTGGGCGTGCGGGCGGTGATCGCCGAGTCCTACGAACGCATCCACCGGTCGAATCTGATCGGCATGGGCGTGCTGCCGCTGCAGTTTGCCGACGGCGACTCCGCGCAGACGCTGGGCCTGACCGGCGAGGAGACGTTCACCATCACCGGCGTCGAGGAGCTGAACTCCGGCACGACGCCGCGAACGGTCAAGGTGCGAGCCGGCGAGGTCGAGTTCGACGCGGCGCTGCGCATCGACACTCCGGGTGAGGCGGAGTATTACCGGCACGGCGGAATCATGCAGTACGTCCTGCGCGCGTTGGCCTGAGCCCGCCCGGAACGCCCGCAAACCCGCTCCCCGTCGCAGATCACCACATCTTCCGCACCGAATGGCAGGCATGTGCCGTTGCGGTAACGAATAGGTCTCGATCACGGCACTGTTACTGACTGGTCGATGTGACCTCCCGATATGTTGACGCGCACAACATTCATCGACCGGGTAACGGACTTGCCCGGTCAATCGCCCGCGAAAGGCGGTAGAGCCCATGCGCAAGAGCGCAGTCGGCCTGATCGTCGTAGGGGTCGCGGCCTCACTCGCCATGAGCGCCTGCTCCTCTAGCAAGAAGAACACCCCGACTACTCCCGCCGGAGGGGCGACGAGCGCGAGCAGCTCGGCGCCTGGCGGCGCTATCGACGGCAAGGGGGCGAAGGTCGGCGCGATCATGCCCGACACGCAGTCCTCCAACCGCTGGATCACCTCGGACCCAGAGGCGATCAAGGCGCAGTGTGTGAAGGACAACCTCCAGTGCGACGTCGAGAACGCCAACAACGACGCCGGCCAGATGGCGACCATCGCGCAGACCATGATCAACAACGGTGTGAAGGTGCTCCTGATCGTCAACCTCGACTCGGCGTCCGCCGCCAAGATCGAGAGCGACGCGAAGGCCAAGGGCGTCATCACGATCGACTACGACCGGCTCACCCTCGGCGGCAGCGCCAGCGTCTACGTCTCGTTCGACGGCGTGGCGGTCGGTACTGCGCAGGGCAACGCGCTGGTCAAGTGCCCGCAGGTCCAGGGCAAGAGCGCGGTCAACTACGTCGACATCAACGGATCGAAGACCGACAACAACGCGACGCTCTTCAAGAACGGCTATGACGCGGTGCTCAGCAAGCAGGCCGGTTGGAAGAAGCTCGACGATCAGTGGATCGACAAGTGGGACAACCAGCAGGCGGGTGTCACGTTCGAGTCGATGCTCAACGCGCACAAGGACCTCAACGCGGTCATGGTCGCCAATGACGGCATGGCCAACTCGGTCATCACCGCGCTGAAGAAGCAGAGCCTGAACGGCAAGGTCGCGGTGTCCGGCCAGGACGCCACGGTCGACGGGCTCAAGCACATCATGGACGGCGACCAGTGCTTCACGATCTACAAGCCGTCCAAGCTCGAGGCGATCCCGGCCGTAGATGCGGCAGCACAGCTCGCCACCGGTGGCGTCCCGACCACAACCGCCACCGTGACCGACACGCAAACCGGCAAGAAGGTGCCGGCCATCCTGGCCACGCCGATCGCGATCGACAAGAGCAACGTGGCCGATCCGATCAACGACGGCTACACACCGAAGGCCCAGACGTGCACCGGCGCATACGCCGCCAAGTGCACGGCAGCCGGAGTCAGCTGACACACCCGTTGGCGGCCGGTCGCGCGAACCCGCGCGGCCGGCCGCGACGAACCTCCGGGAGGGTGAAGGAGTTCGGCGATGCCAGACGACGACGTGATCCTGCGGATGAGCGGAGTCGACAAGAGCTTCGGCGCCGTGCACGTGCTCAAACAGGTCAACTTCGAGGCCCGAAACGGCGAGGTGACCGCGCTCGTCGGCGACAACGGTGCCGGCAAGACCACCCTCGTGAAATGCATCGGTGGCAGCTACCCGTACGACGCCGGAGTTTATGAGTTCGACGGGCATCCGGTCACGGTGCACACCCCGCGCGACGCAGCGGCGCTCGGCATCGAGATCGTGTACCAGGATCTCGCGCTGTGCGACAACCTCGACGTCGTACAGAACATGTTCCTCGGACGCGAACGGGTCAGGGGCATCGTGCTCGACGAGGGCGCGATGGAGGTGTCCGCCAAGGACGTGCTGAACTCGCTGTCAGTGCGGACACTGGCGTCGGTCCGGCAGCGGGTCTCGAGCCTGTCCGGCGGGCAGCGGCAGACCGTTGCCATCGCCAAGGCCGTGCTCTGGAACTCCAAGCTCGTCGTCCTCGACGAGCCGACGGCCGCACTCGGGGTGGCGCAGACGGCGCAGGTGCTCGACCTCGTCCGGCGCCTGGCTGATCAGGGTCTTGCCGTGATCCTCATCTCGCACAACATGAACGACGTCATGCAGGTCGCCGACAAGATCTCCGTGCTGTACCTGGGGCAGATGGCCGCGACCGTGCGGCGCTCCGACGTCACGCAGACGCAGGTCGTCGAGCTCATCACGAGCGGGCGCAGCGGCGACATCGGACTTGCCGGCAACGGCCAGGCGAAGGGAGCGGTGGCGTGACCAGTGATACCGAGCCGACGCCCACAGCGACCGACGAGCTGGCCGAGGTTTCGCTCGCGGCCGCCGCGTCCACCGCTCCGATCGAGGGCGGTCTACGCGAGTACTTCCGCACCTACCTGCAGCGGGTTCGATCCGGTGACCTCGGATCGCTTCCGGCGGCTGCCGGGCTGGTGCTACTCGTGGTCATCTTCTCCTTCGCCGAGAAGGCGTTCTTCTCGCTGGGCAACTTCGCGAACCTGATCACCCAGGCGGCGCCATCGGTACTCCTTGCGATGGGGCTCGTGTTCGTCTTGCTGCTCGGTGAGATCGACCTGTCCGCGGGTACGGCGTCCGGCGTCGGTGGCGCCACGACCGCGGTCTTCATCCACAACGGAATGCCCTGGCCGGTCGCGGTAATCCTGTCGCTGGGGGTCGGGTTCGTCATCGGATACTTCATCGGGATCATGCGAGCAAGGCTCTATGTCCCGTCGTTCGTCGTCACCCTGGCACTCTTCCTTGCGCTACAGGGTGTCGTGTTGTGGGTCGTCGACAGCGTGCACGCGTCGGGGAACATCTCGTTGCAGAGCGACACGCTCAACGCGCTGGAGAACAAGAACATGCCGGTCTGGCTGGGCTGGGCGCTCGGTGCGGTCTGCGTCGCCGGCTACGTCGGCATGAAGCAGTTCGATGCTCGGGCACGGCGCAGCCGCGGGTTGGCGGCCGAGCCGGCCGTTGTGATGGGCCTGAAGATCCTGCTCCTCGCCACTCTGATCTTCGTGCCCGTCGCACTTCTGAACGCCAACCGTGCCTTGCACAAGACGTCGATCGAGAACGTGAACGGCAAGCTCGTGCCGGTGTCGAACAAGCTGGAAGGCGTGCCGTGGGTCGTGCCGGTGATCATCGCGCTCATCGTGGCACTGGGCTTCGTCTTGTCCCGAACCCGCTACGGGCGTCACGTCTACGCGGTCGGCGGCAGCGACGAGGCTGCGCGACGGGCCGGTATCAGGGTCGACGCCATTCGCATATCGGTGTTCGTGATCTGCTCGATGATGGCGGTGGTCTCCGGCGTGGTGCTCGCCTCCCGGATCGGCGTCAACTCCGCACAGGGCGGCGGCAACACGCTACTGCTTGCAGTGGGCGCCGCCGTCATCGGCGGCACGAGCCTGTTCGGCGGCAAGGGCAAGATCACCGACGCGGTCATCGGTGGCTTGGTCGTCGCCGTGATCATCAATGGGATGTCGGACCTGATCAAGGGCGAGAACAGCTCGTCGATCCAGTTCATCGTCACCGGTGGCGTGCTGGCGCTCGCCGCGACTGTGGACGCCCTGTCGCGCAGACGCGCCGGCGCAGCCGGGCTCTGACGGTCGCGTGCGAAGCGGGGGCACACGACGATGGCTCGCGCCCCCGCTGCCCGTCCGGAGGCGATCCGGCGGCACAACCTCGGCCTGCTGCTCGAGCAGGTGCATCGCGACGGTGAGCTGACCCGTGCCGAGCTGACCCAGCGCCTGGGCCTGAATCGCTCGACGATCGGCGCGCTGGTGAACGAGCTGATCTCGCTCGGGTTGATCAACGAGCATGTGCCGAGCGGCAACGAACGCGCCGGACGGCCCTCGCACGTGGTCAGTCCGCGCCTGGACGGCCCGTTCGCGTTCGCGGTCGACATCGAGGTCGACCGGCTGGTCAGCGCGGCCGTGGGACTCGGCGGGCACGTCATAGCCCGCCACGAGGCACGCATCCAGCCCGGACGCGATTCCGCCGACCAGGTCGCGATCCAGATCGCCGAGCAGCTCGAACCGCTGCGCGATCAGGTGGCGTCGTGCTCGTGGCCGGTCGGAGTCGGCGTGAGCATTCCCGGCACCGTGCGCCGGGCCGACGGGTGGATCGACTTCGCGCCCAACCTCGGCTGGCGGCATCGCCCGCTCGCGCGGATGCTCACCGAGCTGGTGCCGTCCGAGCTGAGCGTGCATCTGGGCAACGACGCGGACCTGGGGGCGCTCGCCGAGCACGTGCGCGGAGCCGCCCGGGACTGCCACGACGTCGTCTACATCACCGGCAAGGTCGGGGTCGGCAGCGGGATCATCGCCGACAGCGTCCCGCTCCGCGGGCACGCGGGCCTGGCCGGCGAGCTCGGCCACATGATGCTCGACTCGTCCGGCCCGCCCTGTCATTGCGGCAGCCAGGGCTGCGTCGAGACCTACATCGGCGAGGCCGCGTTGCTACGGCTCGCGCACCGCGACGCGTCGCCGAGCCGCGAGAGCGTGGCCGAGGTCATCGCCGCCGCACGGGCCGGCGAGCGCGACGCGCTCGACGGGGTGCGCGCGGTGGCCGTCTCGCTCGGGCGCGCGGCCGCCAACCTGGTCAACCTGCTCAATCCGGAGGCGGTGATCATGGGCGGCTCGCTCGCCGACGTGCTCGAGCTGTGCCGGGCCGACGTCGAGGAGGAGCTGCACCGTCGCGCCATGTCGGAGGCGCGCTGGCTGGTCGAGCTGCGCACCGCGAGCCTCGGCGACGACTCGTCGCTGCTGGGAGCCGCGGAACTCGCCTTCGGCCCGCTGTTGTCCGACCCGGTCGGCTCAGGGCTCGCCCGCTCCGCTTAGGGCTGCCCCGCCTCGACGGGCTCGGCGGGTTCGGCGGGTTCGACTCCCGCGGCCTGCTTCTCGAACTGGGTGCGGTACAGCTCGGCGTACAAGCCACCGGATGCGAGCAGTTCGGCGTGCGTGCCGCTCTCGACCACCCGTCCCTCGTCGACGACGAGGATCTTGTGGGCGCCGAGCACGGTCGAGAGCCGGTGCGCGATGACCAGGGACGTCCGGCCGGTCAGCGCCTGCGCCAAGGCCTCCTGCACCGCGGCCTCGTTCTCGCTGTCGAGGTGCGCGGTCGCTTCGTCCAGGATCACGATCTGCGGTGCTTTGAGCAGCAGCCGGGCAATGGCCAGCCGCTGCTTCTCACCACCCGAGAGCCGGTAGCCCCGATCACCCACGACGGTGTCGAGCCCGTCGGGCAGGGACGCGACGAGGTCCGCGATCTGGGCTTGCTCGGCGGCCTGCCACAGCTCGCTCTCGGTCGCGCCGGGCTTGGCATAGACCAGGTTGGCCCGGATCGTGTCGTGGAACATGTGGGCGTCCTGGCTGACGACACCGATGCGATCACGCAACGACTGCTGCGTGACACCGCGAACGTCGTGATCGCCGATCAGCACCCTGCCCTCGCGCACGTCGTAGATGCGCGGCACGAGCTGGCTGATCGTCGTCTTGCCCGCACCGGACGGGCCGACCAGGGCCACGAGCTCCCCCGGCTCGGCCCGGAACGACACGCCACGCAGCACTTCCTGCGCCGGGGCGGTGTCGAGCACGGCAACGTCCTCGAGCGACGCGAGCGACACCTCACCTGCCGTCGGGTAGGAGAACCGGACGTCGTCGAACTCGATGCTCCGGGCGCTCGCCGGCAGCTCGATCGCGTCCGGGTGGTCCTCGATCATCGGCGGCAGGTCGAGCACCTCGAAGACCCGGTCGAAGCTGACCAGCGCGCTCATGATGTCGACCCGCGCGTTCGACAGCGCCGTCAGCGGCCCATACAGCCGGCTGAGCAGCAGGGCAAGGGTGACGACGGTTCCGGTGTCGAGCGTGCCGTTCAGCGCGTAGTACCCGCCCAGGCCGTAGACGAGCGCCTGCGCCAGGGCTGCGACGAGCGTCAGCGCGACGAAGAACGCCCGGGCGTACATCGCCGAGGTGATCCCGATGTCGCGCACCCGTGCCGCCCGGCGGCGGAACGACGCGTCCTCGTCCGCGGGCCGCCCGAACAACTTGACGAGCAGCGCGCCGGACACGTTGAACCGCTCGGTCATCGTCGAGTTCATCGACGCGTTGAGCGTGTACGCCTCGCGGGTGATCGCCTGCAGCCGAGTTCCGATCCGGCGGGCAGGGAGCACGAAGACGGGCAGCATGACCAGCGCCAGCGCGGTGATCTGCCAGGACAGCGAGAACATGACGCCGGCGGTCAGCACCAGACTCACGACGTTCGACACCAGGCCGGACAACGTCGAGGTGAACGCCTGCTGCGCGCCGAGCACGTCGTTGTTCAGCCGGCTGACGAGCGCGCCGGTCTGGGTACGGGTGAAGAATGCGAGCGGCATGCGCTGCACGTGGTCGAAGACGGCAGTGCGCATGTCGAAGATCAGGCCCTCGCCGATTCGCGCCGAGTACCAGCGCTGCGCGAAGGACAGCACCGCGTCGACCACGGCGAGCGCGACGATCACGATCGCGATCTTGACGACCACGCGGACCTCGCCGTGCCTGGTGATCTCGTTGACGACCTTGCCCGCGAGCACCGGCGTCGCGACACCGATCAGGGCATCCAGGACAACGACGGCGAGGAAGACGATCAGGTCGGCGCGGTAGGGACGCGCGAATCGCAGGATGCGTTTCCACGTGCCCGGCGGGATCTGCTTGTTCACGACCGACGAGTCGCGCCGGCTCATCGACCACATGGACCGCATCACGTGCATCGAGTCCATCGACACCGGCACCACCTCCGCTGCGCCAAACGTTAGCTGTACTCAGCGTGTTCCGGGCCTCGCTGACCGTTCGCTAGCGGCGCAACATCACGTCTCACCGAAGAACTGCGCGAGATCGCGCAGCCGGCGGTGCTGTGCCTCTCGCTCGGCGACCTCCTGCTCGGACTGGCTGCGCTGCGAGGCCGCGAGCAGCAACGCCTTGGTCTCGATCACCGCGTCGCGGGGCGGCGCCAGCAGCGCGGCGATCGTCGCGTCGAGGACGCCGTCGAGGGCGTCTGCCGGCGCGAGTGTCGAGACCAGGCCGATCCGGAAGGCCTCGTCGGCCGGGACGCGGCGCCCGGTAAGGCAGATCTCGCTCGCGCGGGAGTAGCCGACGAGCTCGACCAGACGCTTCGTACCGCCGAGGTCGGGCACCAGGCCGATGCTCGTCTCGGCCATCGCGAACTGCGCGTCGTCGGCCGCGATCCGCAGGTCGCATGCGAGGGCGAGCTGGAACCCGGCCCCGATCGCATGCCCGTGCACCGCGGCCACGCTCACGATGTCCGGACGCGCGAGCCAGCCGAACGCAGCCTGGTATCCCGCGATAGTCGCGCCGGCCTCGTCCGGCGACGCAGCCGCGAGCGAGACTAGTCCGGGCACGCCGTCGATGCCCTCGGCGCTGAACATCGCGCGGTCGAGCCCGGCGGAGAACGCCCGGCCCGCGCCGCGCACGACCACCACGCGGACCGTCGCGGGCAGCTCGGCGCCCACCCGGCGAAGCCAGGTCCAGGTGTGCGGAGTCTGCGCGTTGAGCCGCTCGGGACAGTCCAGCGTGACGGTGGCTACCTCGCCGCGGACGTCTGCCCGAAACCTCGCCTCAGGCGGGATCGCGGGCAGCACGCCTGCCGACTCTACTTACCCTTCTTCTTCGTCCGAGTCGCGCCGCCGCGTCCGCGCAGCGTCGCGCCCGACTCCGACAGCACTCGATGGACGAATCCGTAGGACCGCCCGTGACTCTCGGCGAGCTCGCGGATGCTGCGACCCTTGTCGTACTGCTTGCGCAGGTCGTTGGCGAGCTTGCTTCTTTCCGCGCCGGTGATGCGCGCACCCTTCCGTAGCACAGCCATGTGTGTCCCTCCGGACTGTTCCCGCGGGCGACCATGCCGTACGGCAGATCTGTTCCCCCGAATAAACCGGCCGCGGTCTTGATAGCAGCGGCGAGTGTCCAGGCGCAAGATCGTCACACTGATGACTTGCTCAACTGCAAGTAGTGTCCTGGACAAATGATCAGATACGGATCACCGCAACGTCAGGCGAGCGCGATCAGGTCCGCCAGGTCTTCGCTCCACGAGTCCTCGACGCCGTCCGGCAGCAAGATCACCTTGTCCGGATTGAGCGCGGACACCGCACCCTCGTCGTGCGTGACGAGGACGATCGCGCCGGCGTAGGCACGTAGCGCGTCGAGCACCTGCCCGCGGCTCACCGGGTCCAGGTTGTTCGTCGGTTCGTCGAGCAGCAAGACGTTGGCCGCGCTCGTCACGAGCGTTGCCAGGGCGAGCCGTGTCTTCTCGCCGCCCGACAGCACCGCGGCCGGCTTGTTCACGTCGTCGCCGGAGAACAGGAACGCGCCGAGGATCTTGCGCAGGTCGGTGTCGGACAGCTCCGACGGCGCCGACGCGCGCATGTTCTCCAGCACCGACCGATCGTGATCGAGGGTCTCGTGCTCCTGGGCGTAGTAGCCGAGCCGCAGGCCGTGCCCGTCGACCACCTCGCCGGTGTCCGGCGGCTCGATCCGGGCGAGCAGCCGCAGCAGCGTCGTCTTGCCGGCCCCGTTCAGGCCCAGCACCACGACCCGGGCTCCGCGGTCGACGGCGAGGTCGACATCGGTGAAGACCTCGAGCGAGCCGTAGTACTTGGACAGGCCCTCTGCGGTCAGCGGCGTGCGCCCGGACGGCGCGGGTTTCGGGAAGCGCAGCCGTGCGACCTTGTCCTTGACGCGGACCTCGGCCAGACCAGAGGCGAGCGCGCTCGCGCGCCGATCCATCTGGTGCGCGGCGCGGGCCTTGGTGGCCTTGGCGCGCATCTTGTCGGCCTGCGAGCGCAGCGCCTCGATCTTGCGCTCGGCATTGGCACGTTCGCGGTGCCGGCGGCGCTCGTCGGCCTCACGCTGCTGCAGGTAGGTCTTCCAGCCCACGTTGTAGATGTCTACGTTCGCCCTATTCGCATCCAGGTACCAGACCTTGTTCACCACCGTCTCGAGCAGCTCGACGTCGTGGCTGATGACGATGAGCCCACCGGCGTGCTGGCGCAGGAACCCGCGCAGCCAGCCGATGGAGTCCGCATCGAGGTGGTTCGTCGGCTCGTCCAGCAGCAGGGTGGCCGGCTCCGCGCTGCCCGCGCTGCCGCCGAACACGATGCGCGCGAGCTCGATGCGGCGGCGCTGCCCGCCGGACAGTGTCGCGAGGGTCTGCGCGAGCACGCGGTCGGGCAGGCCGAGGTTGGCGCAGATGCGGGCGGCGTCGCTCTCGGCCGCGTACCCGCCGAGCGCAGTGAAGCGCTCCTCGAGCTGGCCGTAGCGGCGCACGAGCGCGCCGTCGTCGGGACGCTCGGTGAGTTGCACCTGGATCTTGGTGATGTCGGTGACGAGCTGGTCGAGGCCGCGAGCGGACAGGACACGGTCGCGAGCCGTCACGGTCAGATCGCCGGTGCGCGGATCTTGCGGGAGGTAGCCGACCGGCCCGGTGCGCGCGACCGAACCGGCGTGCGGCAGGCTCTCGCCGGCCAGGACGCGCAGGCTCGTGGTCTTTCCGGCGCCGTTGCGCCCGACCAGGCCGATACGGTCACCGGACTGCACGCGCAATGTCGTCGGTTCGAGCAGGATGCGCGGGCCGGCGCGCAGCTCGAGATCTGTGGCTGTGATCATGGTTGAAAGGCTCCCGAGGCAGTGACGGACGGTGGGCGACGTAGCACGTCGCCCACTCAGCTCGGGAGTTGATGCACGCAGCCAGTCTAGCGGCAGACCCGGATCCGCCGGGCTCATTTCGCCCCGGTATGCCCCGCGTGGAAATTTGCTCGCGGCTTGTCAGTGCTCAGTGATTGAGTTCGTCGACGTGGGAGCTTGCGACGTGCACAGCGAAGGGCGCCGACCGTGGCCGATGTCGAGACGGTGACGGTCGACCAGGCGGCGCGGCTCGGGCCCGTGCTGCGCACCCGTCGGGCCGTTCGGGGCCGGGTCGAGGGTCTGCCCGCTCCGTTCTGGTGGCTGTGGGTCGGCACCCTGGTCAATCGTGCCGGAACGTTCATCGAGCCGTTCATCATCTTGTACCTCACCGGTCCCCAGCACCTGAGCGTGGCGACGGCGGGCACGGTCGTCACGATCTGGGGCGCAGGGTCGGTGATCTCCCAACCCATCGGCGGCTACCTGACCGACCGCGTCGGGCGCCGGTTCGCCCTCAGCCTGGGTATGTTCGCCGTCGCGGCCGCGCTGGGCCTGCTCGCGATCGCCCGCGGAGTGCCGCAGATCGCCGGCGCGGCGCTGCTCGTCGGGATCGTCGGCGACATCTACCGGCCGGCTGCCTCGGCCGCGATCGCCGACCTGCTCGAAGGCGAGCGGCGCACCCGCGCGTTCGCGCTGCAATTCTGGGCAATCAACCTCGGGTTCTCGGTGTGCGCCGTGTCGGCCGGCCTGCTCGTCCGGTTCGGGTTCGGCACGCTGTTCGCGATCGACGCCGCGACGAGCCTGATCTTCGGGTTGGTGGTGCTGCGCAAGGTGCCCGAGACCCGGCCCGCGTCCGCGCGGCACGAATCCGCCGAGCCGGCGTGGCGCTTGATGCTTCGCGATCACGTCCTCATCGCGGTCGCGATGCTGTGCCTGTGTTACGCCACGCTCTACTCGCAGGTGTACGTCACGCTGCCGCTCGCCGTGCGCGATGCCGGGCTGAGCACCAGCTCGTACGGGTTGATCATGGCGGTGAACGGCGTCGTCATCGTGATCCTTCAGCCCGTCCTGTTGCCGGTCATATCGCGGACGCCGCGCATCGTGCTGCTGCCGTCGACGCTGCTCCTGGTCGGGGGTGGCATCGCGCTGAGCGCCGTGTGCGACACGACCTGGGCGTTCGCGCTCACTGTCGTCGCCTGGACGCTCGGCGAGATCGGCCAGACCACGTCGTTGTTCGCGCTCGTCGCCGACCTCGCCCCCGAGGCGATGCGTGGGCGATACATCGGCGCTGTCGGCCTCGCCTGGGGGGTGTCCGGGGTCCTGGCGCCGTTCGCCGGTGCCAACATCTACGCGGCCAGCCCCGGAGCGCTGTGGCTCGGTGCGCTCGCCCTCAGCGGCGTGGGCGCGGCCGGCCACATCGCACTGATGACCTGCCTGCGACGGGCAAAGCGCGTCCCGGAGTAGCCACGGAGCTGATCGCGGCTGTCATGCGAAGTGCGTTCGCGGGCGCTCTTGCCGGACGCCGTCGACATAGACGTCCACCTTCTCGTCGTAGAACGCGACCAGCCCGGCGACTCGCTCGCTCTCCGGCAGGGGCGTCGGGTACGACCAGACGACGTCGGGATGGACTACATCGCCGGTGCGCACTGACCAGTACTCGGCCTCGCCCTTGTACGGGCAGTGCGTCCGCGTGTCGGTGTGCTCGAGCAGGTCGAGCCGGACGTGCGGCTTGGGCAGGTAGTACCGCACCGGCAGCCCGGTCTCGAAGAGCAACATCGGGCTGGACGACTCGGCCACAGTCACCCCGTCGATCTCGATCCGGACGTGGCGCGAACTCGGCAGGATGTCGACCCGGGTGTAGGGACTACGCGGATGGGTGAAGACCTCCTCGTCCTCCTCGAACCAGGCGTCCATCGCGGACCAGTCCAGCCGCACCAGCTCGCGCAGCTCGTCGATCGGCGAGTCGGGGTAGCGCAGCGCAGCGCCGGGCACACGCTTGCCGCCGGCCGTGATCGCGAAGAGCTTGCCGTCGCCCCTGCTGGGCGAGTGTGCGACGGAGTTCTCCGCTTCGAGCAGGTCGGCGCGGACGTCGGTGATCGGGAAGTAGTAGGTCGGATAGTTCGGGGACTCCCAGACGAGCCTGGCTCGGGTCGAGTCGGCCACAGTCTCGCCGCCGAGATAGGCACGGATACGTTTGGGCGAGGTCTCGACGCGGATGCGTCCGCGCGGCGGTGCTTGAGTTGTCATGCACCCTCAACGCCGCCGAGCCCGCCGGATCATCCGCGGTAGGCCGACGGGGCCGTCAGTCGTTGCGGCGATCGAGTGCCCGGTTGACCGAGTCCAGCAGGGTCTGCTCGTCGAAGGGCTTTTGCAGATGCATGACTCCGTGATCGAGCAACCCTTGCGGGCCGGTCACGCCGTCGCTGTAGCCGGACATGAACACCACCGGCTGCCCGGGATGCAGCTCGCCGATCTGGTTGGCCAGGTCACGGCCCGCCATCAGCGGCATGACCGAATCGGTGAGCAGCAGCTGGAAGTCGTGCTCGGCGGCCAGCGACATTGCTTGTTCGTAGCCGGCTGCCTCCAGCACGGCGTAGCCGTTGCGGCGCAGCATGCGGGCGGTGAGCTCGAGTGTCGCCGGCTCGTCGTCGACGACGAGGATCGTCTCGCCGTGGCCGGCTGTCACCGCGGTGTCGTCGCGTGCCGGATGCGTAGTCGTCGAAGCGTCGACCGTCGGCAGGTAGACCCGGAACGTCGTGCCTATACCGAGTTCGGAGTAGACGTTCACACTGCCGCCTGCGTTGGTGATGATGCTGTAGACGGTCGCCATGCCCAGACCCGTGCCCTCGCCCTTCGCCTTGGTCGTGAAGAAGGGCTCGAATATGTGCTCCATGACCTCGTGGCTCATGCCCATTCCCGTGTCGCTCACTGTTAGCTGCACGTAACGCCCCGGCGCGACCTCGGGGTGCAGGCGCGCGTACTCGGCGTCCAGGTCGGTGAGGCGCGTCTCGATGGTGAGCGTCCCGCCGCCGGGCATCGCGTCGCGCGCGTTGACGGCAAGATTGACGAGAACCTGCTCCAGGTGACCGCGATCGGCCCGCACAGTCGGCAGATCGGCCGCAGCGCGCACGTCGATCTCGACATGGCCGCCGATGCTGCGGGCGAGCAGGCTCTGCACGTCGGCCACGACCGCGTTCAGGTCGAGGTTCGCCGGCTCGGTCGGATCGCGGCGTCCGAAGGTCAGCAGTTGCGAGGTGAGCCGGACGGCCTGTTCTGCGGCCGCACGGATCTGCTGGATGTCAGCCAGGACGGCCTCGTTGCCCGCCGACTGTTCGGCCACGAACTGGCTGTAGTTCAAGATCACGCCGAGCACGTTGTTGAAGTCGTGCGCGATCCCGCCGGCCAGCTGGCCAAGGCTCTCCATGCGCTGTGCCTGGTGCAGCCGGTCCTGCAACGACCGGCGCTCGGCTTCGGCCCGATTGCGCTCGCCGATGTCGCGCACGAGCACGGACGTGCCGGCGATCTCGCCGGTGGCGTCGCGGATCGGCGACGCGGTGACGGACACCTCGACGGCGTGCCCGTCGCGGTGCAGCCACTCGTCCTCGAACTGCCCGGACGGCTCGCCGCCGGCCGCGCGTTGCAGCGCTGCAGCGGTCGCGTCGTCGTCCGCGGGCACGAACAGCGAATTGTGCCGGCCGACCACCTCGCCGGCCGGGTAGCCGAACATCTGCTCGGCGCCCTCGTTCCAGGTCGTGACCGCTCCGTCGGGCGCCACGCTCAGGATCGCGTCGCTGGACGACGCGACAATTGCGCCAAGCCGCGAGGCCGCGGACAGCTCCTGCTCGGCAGCCGCCACCAAGCGGTTGAAGTCCTCGACCAGGGCCGCGACCTCCGCCGGCCCGGAGACGACGATCGGGCCCTTCGCGGTGTGTGTCGTCGCGGCCCTCGCGCCAGCACTCAACCGGCCGATCGGCCGGGCGATGCGGCGATAGAGCACGACGGCGGCGCCGAGGAAGAGCAGCAGCCCGCCGAGGCTGATCGCCAGTTCACGCTGGCTGACGCGGTTGGCGGCGGCCAGCGCCTGGGCCCGGCTCGCTCCGGCGTAGATGTGCCAGCCGAGCCCCGGCACGGTCGCCTGCCCGTACAGGCGCTGGGTGCCGTCGAGGTCCTTGCGGTCGGTCGTGGTTGCTGGCTTGCCGAAGGACGTCCCAGCCAGGTTTGCCCCGACCCATCTAGCAGGTGCGATCGAGCGGCTGATGGCGGTCTTGCCGTCGGCGCTGGTGACCAGGAACTCGAGGTGACGCGGTCCGCCATCGGTCGTGGTGAGCCCCGGGCCCACCACATCGAGATAGGCGAACACGACGATCGCACCGCCCGGTATCGGGGCGGACGCGACCAGAGCCTGCCTCCCGGTGCGCGCATCGGTGATCGGCGCGGCGAGAGCGGGAGCCTTGAGGGCGCCCGCGATCCAGGCGGCACCGGCGTACCCAGCGGTGTTCTTCAGCGAGGTGCACGGCACCCTGCCGTCGCGGCCGACGATGTCGAGATGACCGGCCGTGAACGGCCCGGACCCGCCGAAGCTGAGCGTGCAGCCCGCCGCCGATTTGAACACGGTGCCGATCTGCGGGTTGGCGGCCAATGCCCCGATCTGAGTCTGCGCCAGGCTGATCGCCGCGGCGATATCGCGAGCCGCGGTCTGTGCGCCGTACTGGGCGTCGCGAATTCCGCTGCGGCGCGCGTCGCCGGTGGCGGCGGTGTGCTCGTACACGATCCCTGCCGCGACGACTACGACGAACAGCACGGCCAGCCCGACCACGTACGTCTTGAGCGAGACGCGCCGACGCGTCGACCCTGCGGGGACATCCCCCGCGGGTCCGGGCACCGACCAGAGCCTCATGCCTGTCTTCGATCCTTCACGGCGGCATATCGGCGTTTCCGACACGGCATCCCGTGAGTGACAGACAGTAGCATCGGCCATACCTGCCGTGTCCAACGCTTGGTTCTATGCAAATCTGCCGAAAGGCTGCAGACAGGCGCTCGGCAGCGCTCGTTCAGACGTTGAAACCGAGCGCCCGCAGCTGCTCGCGCCCCTCGTCGGTGATCTTGTCGGGCCCCCACGGCGGCATCCAGACCCAGTTGATCTTGACGTCACCGGCAAGGGGCTTCGGACCGCCGGTCAGCGCGGCGTTGGCCTGATCCTCGATCACATCGGTGAGCGGGCAGGCGGCTGAGGTGAGCGTCATGTCGAGGATGATCACCGGGGCGGTACCGGCCTCGGCGGCCTCGACTCGAACGTCGTACACCAGGCCGAGATCGACCACATTGATGCCGAGTTCGGGGTCGACCACGTCGCGCATGGCCTCGTCGATGTCGTCCCGGGACGGAACGGTCACGGTGTCGGTCATGGTCACTCCCCTGCGTTCGGTACTGCCGCGCCGACGGCCGCGTCGGCCACCGCGCCCTTCATCGCCATCCAGCCGAGCAGTGCGCACTTGACGCGTGCCGGGTACTTCGACACCCCTTCGAACGCCACCGCGTCGTCGAGAGCGTCGGCGTCGGCGTCGGATATCGCGGCCTGGCCCTGCGACTGCATCAGGTGCAGGAACTTGTCCTGCAGAGCCAGCGCCTCGCCGACCGGCCGCCCGACGACCAGCTCGCTCATCACCGACGTCGATGCCTGGCTGATCGAGCAACCCTCGCCCACCCAGCCGAGGTCGGCGATCGATCCGCCGGCGATCCGGACGCGCAGCGTGACCTCGTCGCCGCATGTCGGGTTGACGTGGTGCACCTCGGCGTCGTAGTTCGCGGGTAGGCCGCGGTGCTGCGGGTGCTTGTAGTGGTCGATGATGATGTCGCGATACATCGAGTCGAGCGGGATGCTCATCCGAACACCTCCCTCACTCGTTCCACGCCGCGCACCAGCGCGTCGATCTCGTCGGTTGTCGTGTACACACCGAACGACGCTCGCGTCGTGGCTGGTATTCCGTAGCGGACGCACACCGGGCGCGCGCAATGGTGCCCCGCCCGCACGGCGATGCCCTGCTCGTCGAGTATCTGGGCGACGTCGTGCGGATGCACACCGCGCAGCGTGAAGGCGATCGTCGCGCCACGGTCGACGCCGGTCGCCGGCCCGATGATCCGCAAACCGTCCACTGTGGACAAAGCGCTGAGCGCGTGCGCGGTGAGGTGCTCCTCGTGCGCCTGGATGTTGTCCATGCCGAGCGCGCTGACGTAGTCGATCGCGGCGCCGAGGCCCACCGCCTGGGCGATCATCGGCGTGCCCGCCTCGAAGCGGTGCGGGGGCGCGGCGAACGTCGTGCCGCTCATGTCCACCGTCTCGATCATCTCGCCGCCGCCGAGGAACACGGGCAGCGCGGCGAGCAGGTCGTAGCGGCCCCACAGCACGCCCACGCCGGTCGGCCCGTACAGCTTGTGGCCGGTGAAGCCGACGAAGTCCGCGCCGATCGCCTGCACGTCCAGCGGGCGGTGCGGCGCCGACTGCGCGGCGTCGACGACGCTCAGCGCACCGACCGCCTTCGCCCGCGCGACGATGCGCTGCGCCGGGTTCACCGTGCCGAGGGCGTTCGACTGGTGGACGAAGGAGACGATCTTCGTGCGCTCGGTGATCACCTCGTCGATCGCGGAGTCGACGAGGCGGCCGTCGTCGTCGAGCGGGATCCACTTGAAAGTGGCGCCGGTGCGCTGCGCGAGCAGTTGCCACGGAACCAGATTCGAGTGGTGCTCCATCTCGGTCACGACGATCTCGTCGCCCGGCCCGACTTTGAAACGGTCAGCACCCGGGAACGTGGCCGCGTTCGACAGGGCGTAGGCAACCAGGTTCAGGGACTCGGAGATGTTCTTGGTGAACACGACTTCGTCGCGGCTCGGCGCGTTGATGAACGCCGCCACCTTGTCGCGAGCGAGCTCGAACGCGGCCGTCGCCTCGGAGCCCAGCGTGTGCACAGCTCGCGCGACGTTCGCGTTGTGCCGCTCGTAGAACTCGGTCAGCGTGTCGAGCACGACCTGTGGCTTCTGCGATGTGTTCGCGCTGTCGAGGTACACGAGGGGCATACCGTGCACCTCGCGGCTCAGGATCGGGAAGTCCTTGCGGACTGCCTCCACATCAAAGCTCACGTGTAGATCTCCTGCCCGACCACGGCGCGATGAGCGCTTGCGCGAAGAGGCATGTCATGGCGCGAGCGCTCATCGCGTTGTGGCCGCTTGGCTGTGCTTGCGTATCGCTCATGCGCTAGCTGTCTCGTTGACGCCGAACCGCGCGTATCCCTCTTCTTCCAGCTTGTTCGCAAGCTCGGCCCCACCGGATTCGACGATGCGCCCGTCGAAGAACACGTGGACGAAGTCTGGCGTGACGTAACGGAGGATGCGGGTGTAGTGCGTGATCAGCAACGTACCGATGCCGGTGCCTCGTGCCTGATTGACGCCTTCGCTCACGACACGCAGTGCGTCGACGTCCAGGCCGGAGTCGGTCTCGTCCAAGATCGCGATCTTCGGTTTGAGCAACGCCAGCTGCAGGATCTCGTGGCGCTTCTTCTCACCGCCCGAGAAGCCCTCGTTGACGTTGCGCTCGGCGAATGCCTTGTCGATCTCCAGCGCGGTCATCGCGTCGCCGACCTCACGCACCCAGGTGCGCAGCTTCGGTGCCTCGCCGCGTACCGCGGTGGCCGCCGTTCGCAGGAAGTTCGAGACCGAGACGCCGGGCACCTCGACCGGGTACTGCATCGCCAGGAACAGCCCTGCTCGCGCGCGAGCATCGACCGTCATGGCCAGCACGTCCTCGCCGTCGAGTGACACCGTGCCACGCGTGACGGTGTACTTCGGGTGACCTGCGATCGCGTAGGCGAGCGTCGACTTGCCCGAGCCGTTCGGGCCCATGATCGCGTGCGTCTCGCCCGAGGACACGGTCAGGTCGACGCCCTTGAGAATCTCGACGTCGTCGACGGCCACATGCAGGTCGCGAATCTCCAGTGTTGCCATGCTCAGTTGCTCTCCAGGTCAGAAGGGATGCCCAGCCGGGCCTCGATCGAGGTCATCAACCGGTCGTGCAGGTCAGGGACGCCGATGCGCCGGATGACGTCGGCGAAGAACCCGCGCACGACCAGCCGGCGTGCCTCAGCCTCGGGGATGCCCCGCGACTGCAGGTAGAACAGCTGCAGGTCGTCGAAGCGCCCGGTGGCACTCGCGTGACCGGCACCGACGATCTCGCCGGTCTCGATCTCGAGGTTCGGCACCGAGTCGGCACGAGCGCCGTCGGTCAGCACGAGGTTGCGGTTCAGCTCGAACGTGCTGGTGCCGGTCGCGGCCGGGCGGATCCGCACGTCGCCGATCCACACCGTCCGTGCGCCTGACCCTTGCAGCGCGTTCTTGTAGAGCACGTTCGACGTACAGTCGGGCTGGTTGTGGTCGACGTAGAGCCGCGACTCCAGGTGCTGGCCCTCACCGGCGAACGACACCCCGAGCAGCTCGACCCGCCCGCCGGGACCGGCGAAGTTGACGGTCGGGCTGATCCGCACGATCGCCCCGCCGAGGTTCACCACGACGTGCTTGAGCTGCGCGTCGCGGCCCAGCCGCGCGGCATGCGCGCTGATGTGGACTGCGTCGGACTCCCAGTCCTGGATGCTGACGAGTTCGAGTTTCGCCCCGTCGGCAACCACGATCTCGACGTTCTCGGCGATCGTGGCGCTGCCCGAGTAGTCGATCACGATGGTCGCCTCGGCGCCCTCGCCGACGTCGAGCACCATGTGCTCGTAGGCCAGGCCCGGACCGACCTTGCCCGCGATCATCACCGGCGCGTCCAGCTTGGCGCGGGCCGGCACTCGAAGCACGAACGACTGCGGAGCGCGAGCGAGCGCCAGCGCGCTGACCCGGTCGGCCGGCGCCACGGCCCCCGCCGGTGTCAGCGCCTCGATCGCCCAGGTGACACCGTCCGGCGCCGTGACTTCTCCAGTGATGCGGGTCGTCGGCTCGAACGGCTCGAAGAGCTGGCGCAGCTTGCGTATCGGGGTGAAGCGCCATGCCTCCTCGCGACCGGTCGGCACCGAGAAGGCGTCGGGATCCAGCGAGGTGAAGCGCTCGGGGGGTGTGCCGGTTCGGCCGTTGTGCGTGTGCGCCAAGGTGGCTGTGCTCACTTAGCCGACCGCTCCTTCCATCTGCAGCTCGATCAGGCGGTTCAGCTCGAGCGCGTACTCCATCGGCAATTCGCGGGCGATCGGCTCGACGAAGCCGCGCACGATCAGTGCCATCGCCTCGTCCTCGGTCAGGCCGCGGCTCATCAGGTAGAACAGCTGGTCGGCGCTGACCCGCGACACAGTGGCCTCGTGGCCCATCGACACGTCGTCTTCCCGTACGTCGACGTATGGATAGGTGTCGGAGCGACTGATCGTGTCGACCAGCAGCGCGTCGCACTTGACCGTGGATCGGGAGTGGTGGGCGCCCTTGTGCACCTCGACCAGCCCGCGATACGACGTGCGCCCGCCGCCGCGGGCCACCGACTTGGAGATGATCGTCGAGGACGTGTGCGGCGCCAAGTGCAGCATCTTCGCGCCGGCGTCCTGGTGCTGGCCCTCGCCGGCGAACGCGATCGAGAGCACCTCGCCCTTGGCGTGCTCACCCATCAGCCAAACGGCCGGGTACTTCATGGTGACCTTCGAGCCGATGTTGCCGTCGACCCACTCCATGGTGGCGCCGGCCTCGGCCTTGGCCCGCTTGGTGACCAGGTTGTACACGTTGTTCGACCAGTTCTGGATGGTCGTGTATCGGCAGCGGGCGTCCTTCTTCACGATGATCTCGACGACCGCCGAGTGCAGCGAGTCGCTCGAGTAGATGGGCGCCGTGCAGCCCTCGACGTAGTGCACGTAGGCGCCCTCGTCGACGATGATCAGCGTCCGCTCGAACTGGCCCATGTTCTCGGTGTTGATCCGGAAGTAGGCCTGCAGCGGGATGTCGACGTGTACGCCCTTCGGCACGTAGATGAACGATCCGCCCGACCACACCGCGGTGTTGAGCGCCGAGAACTTGTTGTCGCCGGCCGGGATGACCGATCCGAAGTACTCGCGGAACAGCTCGGGGTGCTGCCTCAGGCCAGTGTCGGTGTCGAGGAAGATGACGCCCTGTTCCTCGAGATCCTCGCGGATCTTGTGGTAGACGACCTCCGACTCGTACTGCGCCGCGACGCCGGAGACCAGGCGCTGCTTCTCGGCCTCGGGGATGCCGAGCTTGTCGTAGGTGTTCTTGATGTCGGCGGGCAGGTCGTCCCAGGTCTCGGCCTGCTTCTCCGTCGATCGCACGAAGTACTTGATGTTGTCGAAGTCGATGCCGGACAGGTCCGAACCCCAGGTCGGCATCGGCTTCTTGTCGAAGATCGACAACGCCTTGATCCGCTGCTCGAGCATCCACGCCGGCTCGCTCTTCTTCGCCGAGATGTCGGCGACGACCTCGGCGGACAGGCCACGCCTTGCGCTGGCGCCGGCGAGGTCGGTGTCAGCCCAGCCGTACCCGTACTTGGACAGAGCGGCGATCTGCTCGTCCTGGGTGAGCGGTGCGGTCGTTGTCACTATGCGGTCCTCCCTGATCGGGACGCTGTGGGCTTGTTCGGTGGGACGGGGACGTGCGTGGTGCAGACACCGTCGCCGTGCGCGATGGTGGCAAGTCGCTGGACGTACGTGCCGAGCACCCGTTCGAGGGCGCGCGTCTCGGCCTCGCACAGCTCAGGGAACTCGGCGGCCACGTGGGCGACCGGGCAGTGGTGCTGGCACACCTGGACGCCTGCGCCCGCGGGCTCGGTCGTCGCAGCGTATCCCTGCGCGGTCAGCGCCGCGGCCAGGCCCTCGGCGCGCTCGGCCAGCGTCACGCCCGACACCGCCGGACCGATCGCCTCTTCGAGCGACGCCGCGCGGCGGGTGGCAAAGGCGGCCACCGCGTCCTCGCCGCCGCTGTCGCGCAGGTAGCGCAGCGCTGATGTGGCGAGATCGTCGTAGGCGTGCGGGAAGGCTGCGCGGCCGGCGTCGGTCAGGGCATATGTGCGTGCCGGGCGGCCGCGTCCGCGGTGCAGGGCCCGGCGAGGCTCGTGCTCGACGAGCACGCCGTCGGAAACGAGGGCATCGAGGTGGCGGCGGATCGCGGCGGCGGACAGGCCGAGTTGCCCGGCGAGCACGGCTGCGGTCTGCGGACCGCGCTGCTGCACGAGGCGAGCGACCGCGTCGCGAGTGCGGCATTCGCCGACCTCGTCGGGCCGCACGCTGAGCTCGGCCTCGAATTTCACAACGCAAGTATGACGTATTTCCGGGACGCGCGCAGGACCGCCCCCGGCGAGTGGCGCGTTTCACGCTATATCCCGAACCGCGGGTCGGACTCGCCCGGGTCTGCGGAGACGGGGCGACCGGTAGGTTTTCGCTGTGCTGTATCGCGTCCTCGAGGTCACAGTGGCCCCCGCCTTGCGGGTGGTACATCGGCCGAAGGTCAGCGGTCTGCACCATGTGCCCCGTACCGGTCCGGTGATCGTTGCGGGCAATCACATCTCGTTCGCCGATGAGATCTTCACTCCGCTGGCCGCCCGCCGGCAGGTCATCTACTTCGCGAAGGCCGAGTACTTCAACTCCCCCGGGCTGCGCGGTCGCGCGATGGGCGCGCTGTTCCGCGGCCTCGGCCAGCTGCCGGTGGATCGCGGCGACACGCGCTCGGCCGCCGCATCGCTGGACGTCGGAGTGCAGGTGCTGCACGCCGGTCAGGCCCTCGGCATCTACCCGGAGGGCACACGTTCGCCGGACGGCCGGCTGTACAAGTTCCGCACCGGCGTCGCCCGCCTCGCGCTGCGCTCCGGCGTCCCGGTCGTGCCCGTGGGTCTGGTCGGGACGCGCGACGTGCAGACCCCCGGCGACAAGCGGTGGCACCTCGCCTCCGTCGAGGTGAACTTCGGCGCGCCACTCGACTTCACCGGACGCGAGGCCGAGGAGCGCAGTGCCCGCGGCCTGCGTGCGATCACCGAGCAGATTCGCGAGGCGGTCCAGGCGCTGAGCCGCCAGGAGTATGTCGACACCTACGCGGGCAGCTCGACCCTGGACGTATAGCGCCCGTCGGGACGTCACCGGGTCGTTCCTAGACTGACGCCGTGAGCGACGCCGCCGGCCCTGCAGTGCAGGTGGCCGGATTGGTCAAGCGCTACGGCGAGCGGCGGGCCGTCGACGGCCTCTCGCTGACCGTCGCGCGGGGCGAGATCGTCGCGTTGCTCGGGCCGAACGGTGCCGGCAAGACGACCACGATCGAGATCTGCGAAGGGTTCCGCCGCCCCGACGCCGGCGAGATCCGGGTGCTCGGCCTCGATCCGCTCCGCGACGCCGCGGCGCTCAAGCCGCGCGTCGGCGTCATGCTGCAGGACGGCGTCGGCGCCTACACCGGCGCCCGCGCCGGCGAGCTGGTCCGGCTGTTCGCCGCGTATGCCCGCCACCCCCAGGACCCGGCCGCGCTGCTCGACCGCGTCGGGCTGTCCGACGTCGCGGCGACACCGGTCCGGCGGCTGTCCGGCGGGCAGAAGCAGCGCCTGTCGCTGGCGTTGGCTCTCGTCGGCCGGCCCGAGCTGGTGTTCCTCGACGAGCCGACCGCCGGCATGGATCCGCAGGCCCGCCGCGGCACCTGGGAGCTCGTCGCGCAGCTGCGTACCGACGGGGTCAGCGTCGTGCTGACGACACATTTCCTCGACGAGGCCGAACACCTGGCCGACACGGTCTTCGTGATCGACTCGGGGCGGCTCGTCGCGTCCGGCAGCCCGGCCGAGCTTGCCAAGTCCGGGGCGGAGGGCCAGATCCGGTTCCGGGCGGTCAGCGGGTTGCGGTTGTCGTCGCTCGTCGAGGCGATGCCGCTCGGCACGCACGCACTGGAGGAGTCGCCGGGCCGGTACCTGGTGGTCGGCGAGGTCAGCCCGCAACTGCTCGCCAGCCTGACAGCGTGGTGCGCAGCGCAGGGCGTCCTGGCCGAGCAGCTCTCGGTCGAGCGGCGCAGTCTCGAAGACGTCTTCCTGGAGCTCACCGGACGGGAGCTGCGCGCATGACCGCCACGCTGAGCTACGTGCCGGCGCCCGGCGCGGCATCGCGAACGCGGATGCTGGCCGCGCAGACCCGCATGGAGCTCGCGCTGCTGCTGCGCAACGGCGAGCAGGTCGGTTTGACCCTGGTAGTCCCATTGCTGCTCGGGTTCTTCTTCAACCTGCCGTTGCTGTACTCGCTGGGCGGGCGGCGAATCGACTTCGTCGTGCCGAGCATCCTCGCGCTGTCGGTCATGAGCGCGGCCTTCACCGGCCTGGCCATCGGCACCGGCTTCGAGCGCCGGTACGCCGTGCTCAAGCGCCTCGGCGCGACCGCCCTGCCGCGCGCGATCCTGCTGCTCGGCAAGACGCTCGCCGTGCTGCTGCTCGAAGTCCTGCAGGCCGGCCTCGTGTGCGCGCTCGGCTTCGCCCTGGGCTGGCACCCGCACGGCGACCCGCTCTGGCCGGTGCTGCTCGTTGCCCTGGGCACTGTCGCCTTCGGCGGTCTGGGGCTGCTCGTCGCCGGGACACTGCGCGCCGAGGTCACGCTCGCCGCCGCCAACCTGATCTGGATGATCCTGCTGTTCTGCGGCGGCATCGCGATCCCGCTGTCGAAGTTCCCGTCGGGCGCGGCCGACGCGCTGCGCGTCCTGCCCTCGGCGGCGCTCTCCGACGGGCTGCACAGCGTCCTGCAGGACGGCACCGGGTTCCCGGTACGCCCGTTCGTCACGTTGCTGATCTGGGCCGCTGTGGCGTTGCCGGTCGCCGCGCGGTGGTTCCGGTGGGAGTGAGCTCGGTGGTCCCAGCGGGGCCGAGGCAGCGCGTCCTCGCCTGGTTCGCGTCGCCGCGCGTGCTGCGTGAGCTCGCGCTGGCGTCGGTCGTGGCCAACGTGGTGATCGTGGTGACCGGCGGTGCCGTACGGCTCACCGGCTCAGGCCTGGGCTGCCCGACCTGGCCGCAGTGCACCGGTTCATCGCTCACCCCGACCAAGGCCAACTCGTTCCATGGCGTCATCGAGTTCACCAACCGCCAGCTGACGTTCGTGCTCGGCGCGATCGCCGTGGCGACGCTGCTCGCCGCATACCGGCAGCGTCGCGAGCTGCCCCTGGCGGCGCTGGCCTTCGCGGGCATCCCGGCCCAGGCGGTGCTCGGCGGCATAACCGTCCTGACCGACCTGAACCCGTGGACGGTCGCGGCCCACTTCCTGCTCTCGATGTCGATCATCGCCGTGACGACGCTGCTGTGGTGGCGGCTGCGGATGCCGCGAGGTGCGGGATTCGCGCCCGCCGTCCTGCTCGCGCGCCTGATCGTCGTCACGGCGGCGGCGGTGCTCGCACTCGGCACGATCGTCACCGGCAGCGGCCCGCACGCCGGCGACAAGGGGGCTACCCACCGCATTGCGCTCGACCCCGGCGGCGTCGCGCAACTGCACGCGGACGCGGTGATGGTGCTCGTCGCGCTCACCGTCGGGTTGGTGATCCTGCTGCGCGCGACCGGGGCGAGGGAGGCAATGCAGCGCGCGGCGTGGTGGCTGTTCGGCATCGAGCTCGGCCAAGGCGTGATCGGCTACGTCCAGTACTTCACGCACGTACCGTCCGGGCTGGTGGCGGTGCACATGCTCGGGGCGTGCCTGGTCTGGATCTTCGCGCTGCGCGTCCTGCTGACGGTCCAGCCCGTCACAGCATCTGGCTGATGCCGTAGATCAGCACGCCGACGAGCGCGCCGACCACGGTGCCGTTGATCCGGATGAACTGCAGGTCGCGGCCCACCTGCAGTTCGAGGCGGCGGCTGGTGTCCTCGGCGTCCCAGCGCGCCACCGTCGTCGAGATGACCGCCGCGATGTCGTCGGCATAGCGGGCCGAGACGTGACCGACCAGGCGCTGGAGCAGCGCCTCGACCTTGGCACGCAGCGTCGGGTCGTCGCGCAGCGCGGTGCCCAGTTGGGCGATCAGCGACGCGATGGTGCGGCGCAGCTCGGAGCCGGGATCGGCCGCTCCAGCGAGGACAGCCCCCTTCAGGTGCGTCCACAACGTCGACAACCAGGCACGGACCTCGGGGTGGTCGAGCAGTTGCAGCTTGGCCGCGTCGATGCTCGCCGCCTTGGCCGGATCGCTGCGCAGCGCGCCGGCGTAGTCGCGCAGCCGCTGGTCGAACTGCCGGCGTAGGTCGTGGCCGTTGTCGGCCATGACGTCGGCGAGGAAGGATTGCAGGCCGGTCAACAGCCGGTTGAACACGCGATCGTCGACCCATTCCGGAAGCCCGCGCAGCCCGGCCGTCAACGCCACCTGGTGCTGGCCGGACTCGCACACGGCGCCCAGCATGCGGGACAGCAGTGGAGCGACGTCGGCTTCGCGCAACCGCTTGTCGGCGTAGGCGGCGACCGCCGCGCGGATCTCGTCGTCGCGCACGAACGACGACATTCCCGCGAGGGCCGCCGCAATCTCGTCCGCGACGAGCGCGGCGTTGGCCGGTGTGGCGAGCCACTCCCCGGTGCGGCGCGGGATCTCGGCGTTGGCGACGTGCTCGCCGACTACCGAACCGGTCAGGAAGTGCTGCTGCACGAACTCGCCGAGCCCGCGGCCGATCTGATCCTTCTTGCGCTGGATGATCGCCGTGTGCGGGATCGGTATGCCCAACGGATGCCGGAACAGGGCAGTCACCGCGAACCAGTCGGCCAGCCCACCGACCATCGACGCCTCGGCCGCAGCCTGCACCCAGCCCCACGCGCCGTGCCCGTCGCCGACCGTCACGCACACGACGAACACGGCAGCGGCCGCGACCAGCAGGCCGGTCGCGCCGATCTTCATCCGGCGCAGCGCGTGCCGGCGCTGCGGCGAAGGTATCGGCAGGGTCATCGCGATCAGGCCAGCCTGGTCGCAACCGCCGCCGCGAGATGCCCGGCAGCCGACGCATCGTGCTCGAGGAACAGGGACGGCTCGGTCAGCTCCAGCTCGATCACGACCGGTCCGTCGGGTGTGGGCAGGATGTCGATCCGGGCGTAGAGCAGATCGCCGCCGAAGCGGTCACGGATCAGGTCGAGCACCTGGTCGCCGAGCCGCAGCTCCGCTGCGTCCGGGTCCCGGGGGCTGATCCGCTCGATCAGTGGCAGCGACGTCGACAGTCCCGATGTCAGCCCGTACGCGGCGCTCTGTGGCAGCATCGCGCCCTTGCCGACGGCATGGCTGAGCTTCCCTTCGACGTAGACCAGCGCGGTTTCGCCCGCGGTGTCGACACCGGCCAGGTACGGCTGCACCATCACGGTGCGCCCGGCGTCGTGCAGCATTCCGGCGTGAGCGCGGGCGGCGTCGAGCTGGCCGGTCACCGCGGCGTCGAAGCGTCCCGCGCCGTTTGAGCTCGCGCCGACTGACGGCTTGACGACGAATTCGCCAGCGGGCAACTCGACGGTCCGGCCGGGTTCGATCCACGCGGTCGGGACGATCTCGATGCCCGCATCTCCGACGTCGCGGAGGTAGGTCTTGTCGGTGTTCCACGCGATGACCTCGGCGGGATTGGCCAGCCGAGCGACGCGGCGCGTCCAGTCGATGAAGGCGCCGCGATCGACGGTGTAGTCCCAGGTCGAGCGGACGATGACCAGGTCGAATCGCGACCAGTCCGTATCCGGGTCGTTCCAAACCTGCCAGCTCGCCTCGATCCCTTCGGCCTGAAAGGCCGCATCGAGCAACCGCGAGTCGTCGTCCCCGGACGGCAGTTGGCTGCAGGTCGCGAGCGCGACGGATCCGGTCACGCCTCGATCCTACGAATCGCACGGCTCGGCATTGGACGGGCGATCACACGAGATGGCAACATCGCTGACTGTCGCGAGGGGAGCGTCGTGCTATGACCATGCCCGGGTGGTATCCGGACCCGCAGGATCCATCCTGGCTGCAGTACTTCGACGGCCAGCGCTGGACGGGCGACCGGCAGCCGGCAAGCGGCGTGATCCCGGCCGTGCGCGTCGAGCCCGACGTCTCGGAGCTGACGGTGCCGCGGCACGCCTCGCCGGACGCCGCGCCGTTCCCGCCCGGGATCCACCCGCCGTCCTACCCGGCCGCCCCCCAGCACGTGGCCTATCAACCGGTCGCGGCGCACGTCCCGGCGATGCACGAGTATGCCCCGCAGCCGCCCGCATGGACGCCGCCCCAGGCGCCCGCATGGACGCCCACCCCGCGCCGCCGGCGCCGCCGCGTACCTCTCGTGCTCGGCCTGTGCCTGGTGCTCGCAGCCGGATTGATCACCGGAGGCTGGTTCCTGGCACACCGCAGCGACTCGGCGGCGGTCACGTTCGCCGGGCAGACCGTGCATGAGCCTGACTCCACGCTGGGTAAGGCCGAGCAGGCCGTCAACGCCATCGTGGCGCAGCGGCACGGCGCCAAGAACTCCACCACAAGGTGCTATTTCGAGCTGCCCGCCAACCCGCCGACGGGCGCGCGGAAGACCGACATCGACAGCGCCGTCCAGTGCGGGCCCGTCCTCTTCGTCGACGGCGACGCGCGAAAGGCCTACCTGACCTTTCCGCTGAGCAGCTCACCTGCCGAGCACGGCGCCGTGGATCTGTCCCCCGCGTCGGCGCCGGTGAGCGGCGACCCGTCAGCACCTCCGCCGGGCTTCGTGCTCAGCCGTCCGGACGGGCAGACCGCGCCCCCCGACGGCGGCCTGCAGGTCCCCCCGCCACCACCCGCGGAAACGTCAACGCTGGTCGCCGCCTCGGTCACCGAGCCGGCGTTGCCCGCCGCTCCGCATGACGCCGTCATGGCGTCGCTGCGCGGAGGCGTCCGGGTCACGAAGGTCGGCGTCGTCGAGCGGTACGGCAGCGGTGACGATGCCCGCAGCGCACCTCCGGGCCAGCGCCTGGTCGCATTCAGCTACGTCCCGGTCGCCGGCCAGATCGGCAACGTCAGCCCCACGAGCCGCCAGCTCGGTCTGTCGGTCAACCGCGGCGCGGTCCGGCCGCTGCCGCACTTGGCGGCCGGGCAGGTGAACGTCGCCGCGGTCCCGGCGGGCGGCGCCGATCTCGTGCTCAACGAGGACGGCATCCGGCAGACCATCGCACTGCCGAGCGGCAGGCCGGGACCGGCCAACCTCGCCGTACTGCGTCGCGACCACATCGACGCCATGCTGAAGATCAACAAGCCGCTGACGATCAAGTTCACGGTCAATGGCACGTCTGCGGACCTGTCCGGCCGGGTCACCGCCACGCATGCGCTCATCGGCTACTGGACCGACGACGGCAAGCATCACGCGAGCAGCGGCAGCAAGGCGCTGCTGTGGATGGACTTCCGCTTCAAGATCCCCAAGCAGAGCGACCAGACGGGAATCGACGCGCCGCTGCTGAAGCTCACGCCGGCCGGCGGCAAGCCGATACCGGCGAAGGATCTCGCGCCAGGAGACACGGTGTTCACCGTCTTCGAGGTGCCCGCGACGTTCACCGTCGGCACGATCACGATCAGCGGCAGTGAACCGGGCAAGACGGCGATCCGCGTCGTGACGCCAGTGACGTTCAAGGTGGCCATCCCGCGGTGACCCGCGGAGCCGTCACGGGGATTCAGTGGACGAACGTGTCGACGGCCATCGCTACGAACACGAACGCCAGGTAGCTGTTCGAGAGGTGGAACAGCCGCATCGGCCGGCCGTCCTGGCCCGCCTTCGTGCGGGAGAGCAGCCGATGCGCCGCGACGAGCAGCACGGCACCCGCCGAGGCCGCGAGCAGGCCGTACACCCATCCGGTGGCAACCGGCCACAGCGCCAGCGACGTCACGACCGTCAACCATGCGTAGCCGACGATCTCGCCGGCCACGCGCACCGGCGAGGCGACCACCGGAAGCATCGGCACGCCGGCCCGCCGGTAGTCCTCGCGGTATCGGATCGCCAGCGCCCAGAAGTGCGGTGGCGTCCAGAAGAAGACGATCCCGAACATGATGACCGGCGCCCACGCCAGGCTGCCGGTGACTGCCGCCCAGCCGATCAGTACGGGCATGCATCCCGCGGCGCCGCCCCACACGATGTTCTGCGCGGTGCGCCGCTTGAGCAGCAGCGTGTAGACGATGACGTAGAAGCCGATCGCCGCGGCAGTAAGGCCGGCCGCGAGCCAGTTGGTCGCCAGCCCCATGACCGCGACAGAGACCACGCCGATCCCGACGCCGAAGGCCAGCGCTCCCTGCGGCGAGACCTCGTGGCGGGCGAGCGGCCGGTGCCCGGTGCGGCGCATGACGGCGTCGATGTCGCGGTCGATGTAGCAGTTGAGCGCGTTCGCGCTGCCGGCGGCGAGCGTCCCGGCGACCATCGTCGCGACGACGACGGCGACGCGCGGCAGCCCGCCTGCGGCGACGATCATCGCGGGCAGGGTGGTGACCAGCAGCAACTCGATGATGCGCGGCTTGGTCAGCGCGATGTAGGCCTTGACGTGGGCCATACGAGAGGGTCGTAGCACGATCGGGGTCGGCGAGATCCGTGCTGGCCCCGCCGGAGCGGGCGCAACCGGAGTCTGCGTCACCGGGTCAGGGTATCCGCCGCACGACGGAGGATCGCACGCGCTCCCGGCCGTCTCGGCCACCGCTTGTTCACCTGTCTGGCCGCCCCGACGACACGTGAGTGGTTAGGCTTCACACTGAGCGATGCCGAAGGGCTCGGCCAGCCCGAAAATCGGCCGCGGGACCACCCAGAAGGGACCGGACATTCGTGAGTGTCACCCAGCGTCAGGGCACAGAACAGCTCCCGCAGACCCATCCGGACTGGTGGGCCGATCTCGACACGAAAGCCGTCGATACCGTACGAGTGCTGGCGATGGACGCCGTGCAGAAGACGGGCAACGGGCACCCGGGCACGGCGATGAGCCTCGCGCCACTCGCGTACCTGCTGTTCCAGCGCGTGCTCCGGCACGATCCGTCCGATCCGAACTGGGTCGCCCGCGACCGCTTCGTCCTGTCCAACGGCCACTCGTCGCTGACGCTCTACATCCAGCTCTTCCTCAGCGGGTACGGCCTCGAACTGGACGACCTGAAGCGGCTGCGGACCTGGGGGTCGCTCACGCCTGGCCATCCCGAACACGGCCACACGATCGGCGTCGAGACGACCACCGGCCCGCTCGGGCAGGGCGTCGGCAACGGGGTCGGCATGGCTATGGCCGCACGGCGTGAGCGCGGCTTGTGGGATCCGGACGCCGCACCCGGCAAGTCCGTGTTCGACCACCGCATCTACGTGTTCTGTGGCGACGGTGACCTCGAGGAGGGCGTCTCGGGCGAGGCGTCGAGCCTGGCCGGCCACCACCAGCTCGGCAACCTGATCATGTTCTACGACGACAACCACATCTCGATCGAGGACGACACGAACGTCGCGTTCTCCGAGGACGTGCTCAAGCGCTACGAGGCCTACGGCTGGCACACGCAGCGGGTGGACTCCGGCGAGGACGTCGTCGCGTTGCAAGACGCGGTAGCGGCAGCCCAGGCCGAGACCGACCGCCCGTCGATCATCGCGGTGCGCACGATCATCGCGTGGCCTGCCCCGAACAAGCAGAACACCGGCAAGGCACACGGGTCTGCACTCGGCGAGGACGAAGTCCGCGCGACCAAAGAGATCCTCGGCTTCGACCCGGACGAACACTTCCCGGTCGACGAGCAGATGCTCGCCCATGCGCGCGAGGTCATCGACCGCGGCCGCGCGGCCCACGCCGAGTGGCAACCTCGGTTCGACGCCTGGGCCGGCGCCGACCCGGACCGCAAGGCGCTCTTCGACCGGATGCTCACCCGCGCCCTGCCCGACGGGTGGGCCGACGCGCTGCCGACGTTCCCGACCGAGAAGGACGGCAAGCCGAACTCGCTGGCCACCAGGGCCGCGTCCGGGAGGATCCTCACCGCGCTGGCACCCGTGCTGCCCGAGCTGTGGGGCGGGTCGGCCGACCTCGCCGAGAGCAACAACACGACGATGGAAGGCGAGCCCAGCTTCATCCCGGCCGAGCATCAGACCAAGGAATGGTCCGGCGGGCCGTACGGGCGCACCCTGCACTTCGGCATTCGCGAGCACGCCATGGGGTCGATCCTCAACGGCATCACGCTGCACGGCGGCACCCGCGTCTACGGCGGCACGTTCCTCGTGTTCAGCGACTACATGCGCCCGCCGGTGCGCCTCGCCGCGCTGATGCAGATCCCGACCATCTACGTCTGGACGCACGACTCGATCGGGCTCGGCGAGGACGGCCCCACACACCAGCCGATCGAGCAGCTCGCCGCGTTGCGGGCGATCCCGGGCCTGGACATCGTGCGCCCGGCGGACGCGAACGAGACTGCGGTCGCGTGGAAGACGATCCTCGAGCACACCGATCGCCCGGCCGGAATCGCGCTCACCCGGCAAGGTCTGCCGGTGCTCGACCCGGCCAAGGTCGTCGACGCGGCCAAGGGCGGCTACATCCTCGAAGAGGCGTCCAACGGCGCACCGGACGTCCTGCTCATCGCCACCGGCTCCGAGGTGTCGCTCGCCCTTGCCGCCCGCGAGCGGCTGGAGGCCGAGGGCACGCCGACTCGGGTCGTGTCACTGCCCTGCCTCGAGTGGTTTGACGCACAGGACGACGCGTACCGGCAGCATGTCCTCCCGCCGAGCGTTAAGGCCCGGGTGAGCATCGAGGCGGGAGTGCCCCTCGGCTGGCGCGAGATCGTCGGCGACGCGGGCGAGATCGTGGGGATCAACCACTTCGGCGCCAGCGCTGCCGGCTCGGTGGTGTTCGAGCAGTTCGGCTTCACCCCCGACCGCGTCGTCGCGGCGGCGCACGGCGTGCTCGACCGCGTCGGCAAGATCACCGGAACGACCACAGGCACATGAGGGAGCGATCATGAGCGATGCACTCGCCGACCTGTCGGCTCAAGGCGTATCGATCTGGCTCGACGACATCAGCCGTGAGCGGCTGTCCACCGGAAACCTCAAGCAACTCGTCGACACCAAGCACGTCGTCGGCGTAACGAGCAATCCGACGATCTTCCAGAAGGCGATGGAGAAGGGCACCGCGTACGACGAGCAGATCCGCGACCTCGGCGCCCGCGGCGTCTCGCTCGACGAGTCGGTGCGACTGCTGACCGGCTACGACATCCGCTGGGCGTGCGACGTGCTGCGGCCGACGTATGACCGCACGAACGGGCTCGACGGACGCGTGTCGATCGAGGTCGACCCGCGCATCGCCAACGACACCGACAAGACGATCGCCGAGGCGAAGGCGCTGTGGTGGCTGGTCGACCGGCCGAACGCGTTCGTCAAGATCCCCGCGACCGAGGCGGGACTGCCGGCGATCGCCGCGGCCACCGAGGCGGGCATCTGCGTCAACGTCACGCTGATCTTCTCCCTCGACCGCTACGACAAGGTCATGGACGCCTACCTGACCGGGCTGGAGGCGGCCAAGGCGAAGGGTGTCGACCTGTCGACGATCCGCTCGGTCGCGTCGTTCTTCGTCTCGCGTGTCGACACCGAGATCGACAAGCGCCTCGACAAGATCGGCACCGACGCGGCACAGGGCCTGCGCGGCAAGGCGGGCATCGCCAACGCCAGACTGGCCTACGAGCATTACGAGAAGGTGTTCGGCTCCGATCGCTGGAAGGCGCTCGAATCTGCAGGCGCCAACTCGCAGCGGCCGCTGTGGGCGTCCACCGGCGTGAAGGACCCGGCCTACGACGACACCATGTACGTCGTCGAGCTGGTCGCCCCGAACACGGTCAACACGATGCCCGAGGCCACGCTGGACGCGGTCGCCGACCACGGCGTGATCGCCGGAGACGCCGTCACCAGCCAGTACCGTGACGCCCAGCACGTCCTCGACGAGCTGGCCGGGCTCGGCATCGAGTACGACGACGTCGTCGAACTGCTCGAGGTCGAGGGCGTGCAGAAGTTCGACGATTCGTGGACCCAGTTGCGCGAGAGCCTGCAGGGCCAGCTGAACGCAGCGGCCGGCTGAGCCGCGGCGAACGACGAAGGAGCATCGTGACCGACGACGGCCAGCGAGCGGCGGCGCAGGCGCGTCCCGATCCCAACGCTGAGGCGGGCGCGGAGCGCAGCGAGCCGACCACCGCCGCACTACCCTCTGCATCGGCCGTCGAACCGGGCGCGGCCTCCGTCATAGCGGCAACGCCTGTCGCCTCGACGGTCGGGCCGTCCATGTCGGCCGTTCTCGACTCGGCGGCCGGCGGCAACCCGCTGCGCGATCCCGCCGATCGCCGGCTGCCGCGCGTGCCGGAACCCTGCGCGCTGGTCGTCTTCGGCGTCACCGGCGATCTGGCGCGCAAGAAGCTGCTGCCGGCGATCTACGACCTGGCCAACCGAGGCCTGCTGCCGGCCGACTTCGTGCTGCTCGGCTTTGCCCGGCGCGACTGGGGCGACGGTGACTTCGCGGCGCTGGCGAAGAAGTCGGCGAAGGCGCACGCCCGCACGCCCTGGAACGATGAGGTGTGGAAGCGGCTCTGCGACGACATCCAGTTCGTGCCGGGATCATTCGATGACGACGCCGCCTTCGACGCGCTCGCCAAGACGCTCGACGAGCTGCGTGACAGCCACGGCATCAAGGGCAATGCGGCGTTCTACCTGTCGATCCCGCCGAGCATGTTCCCGGTCGTGCTCAAGCAGATGGAGCGCACGGGCCTGGCCAGCAACGACCGCAGCGGTGGCTGGCGGCGAGTGGTCGTCGAGAAGCCGTTCGGGCACGACCTGTCGAGCGCCCTCGAGCTGAACGGGCTCGTCGACACGGTGTTCACCGCACAGGACGTGTTCCGCATCGACCACTACCTCGGCAAGGAGACGGTCCAGAACATCCTGGCATTACGGTTCGCCAACCAGCTCTTCGAGCCGGTCTGGAACTCGCATTACGTCGACTCGGTGCAGATCACCATGGCCGAGGACGTCGGCATCGACGGCCGGGCAGCCTTCTACGACGCCACCGGTGCCGCACGCGACGTGCTGCAGAACCACCTGTTCCAGCTGCTCGCGCTGACCGCGATGGAGGAGCCGGTCGACTTCTCGGCGCAGGCCATCCGCACGGAGAAACTCAAGGTGCTCCGGGCGATCTCGTTGCCGCCGGACCTCGGCGCCTACGCGATCCGCGGCCAGTACGACCAGGGCTGGCTGGCCGGCGAACGTGCTGCGGCCTACCGCGCCGAGAAGGACATCTCGCCGGAGTCGAAGACCGAAACATACGCCGCCGTACGGCTTGGTATCGAGACGCGACGCTGGGCCGGCGTCCCGTTCTACCTGCGCACCGGCAAGCGGCTGCCTCGCCGCGTCACCGAGATCGGCGTGCTGTTCAAGAAGGCACCGCACCTGCCGTTCAGCCAGACCGACACACAGGAGCTCGGCCACAACCAGCTCGTCATCCGCGTCCAGCCCGACGAGGGCGTCACGCTGAAGTTCGGCTCGAAGGTGCCTGGCACGGAGATGGAGGTGCGCGACGTCGCGATGGACTTCCTCTACGGCGAGGCGTTCACCGAGTCCTCGCCCGAGGCATACGAGCGGCTCATCCTCGACGTGCTGATCGGCGACGCGCGGCTCTTCCCGCCCAACGACGAGGTCGAGGCGTCCTGGCGGGTGATCGACCCGCTGGAGGAGTTCTGGGCCGGCCACGACCCGTACCTGTACCGCGCCGGCGAGTGGGGGCCCAAGGAGTCCGACGAGATGCTGGCCCGAGACGGCCGTCAGTGGCGCCGGCCATGAGGAGTGGGGCATGACAACGCTCTGGGACACGACGGGCACCGCCGTCGTCAAGGCGCTCGCCGCCGAGCGGCGCACAGGCGGCGCCGTCACCAGTGGGATCGCGCTCACCCTCGTCGTGGTCGTCGACGAGCGCGATGTCGCCGAAGCCGAAGAGGCCGCGACGATCGCCGCAAGCAAGCACCCGATGCGTCTGCTGATGGTGATCCGCCGCCAGATCGACGCGCCGGTCCCCCGCCTGGACGCCGAGGTGCTGCTCAGCGGTCGACTCGGGCCCGGCGAGGCGGTCGTCCTG
>WNGI01000866.1_pt1 | contig 40728 bp, 41 predicted proteins | sample 5400621 | NCBI WGS metagenome assembly WNGI01 (sample SAMN13153374, study PRJNA577476) | soil metagenome | isolation source: 20 cm soil or saprolite under Garry oak tree replicate 1 | place: USA:California | collected 2016-06-15
AAACGTTCGAGCCCGCTATGGATATGGATGCGTTCCCGTTACATCAATCAGGGCAGGCGGCCTACGCCAGCGCAAGGGCATAGCCGACAGGTCCCGCTGCCATGCCGACCGGTGGGCAAGTTTATCGTTTAGAACTGTATCCACCTCTTATAAATCATTAGTTCCTCTCGAAGCTCACGTGCCAAAGGCACAGTGGGATAATCGGTGAACTCGCATAGTCTACAGCGAAATCACACCGCCAGGTCCTGATAAGTGGGGTACTCGGAAAAGTGCCTGTCACTGGCGAGACGGGGTTGTGGGAAGTTTGGGCCGTATCACCAGCCACACGGGCACGCTACGTGCATTCGCGAAGGTTAGTTTGAACGAATAGTACTTCCCGAGCGCCCTCTTGGCGTGCTCTGCGTGTATTACATTTCTATGACAGGACCTGATTCTGAGCGGATACCGGATCGGGTTCAGTTCACGTAAGCAATTGGATCGACAGAAGAAAAAGGAAAAACGCGAGAGTCCNNNGTCTCCGACCATCTGTCAAAAAAGCAGATGATCGGGGGTGAAGCCACGGGTGAAGAATGATCTCGGTTACTCCTTTGGATTGAATGGGTTTCAAGGGAAGTGGCGCGCCCGGCCAGACTCGAACTGGCGACCCCCTGCTTAGAAGGGTTGGGGTCCAAAATCCCAAGTGCCTTTGTTTGTAACCGCCTCCGGGCGTTGTCACCGCTGGTGAGGTCCCTTGGTAGGGTTATATGGGTTACAAGCCTAACCTTCCGGCTTCTCCGTTCCTGGATATCCCGAGTGTGGCTTTACGAGCACCCACCCGGCCCAGTTGAACGCATGAACCTTACCAGTCAAGCGGTCTAGCCGAATCATGACGTAAGGATTTCCTATCGGCTGCCCCGCAATCGTCTCCTTGAACTCGTAGCGTTCATACAGAAAGATTTTGAGAAACCAAGTGCCTACCGCTAACAGAGCTGTAACCGCCGCCAGGACAATGCTGGTTGCCATACTCCCCTCCCTCTAGTTACCTGTAACAACGCCTGCCCAAAACGTATCACACCTGTCGCACTAATGGACGCTATCGCTTGTGTGCGAGCATGCAGTAAACAGAGCGTAACCAGTGCTATCATTTCATTCATGGAACCAGTCACCACAGTTACGACGGCGTGGACAATCGCGAAAACAGCCGGAGAGATTTCGAAGAAGCTATACGAATTTGGGAAGTCGTTAAAAGACCGCGACGCGAAGCGGCAGGTTGACGAAATCACGGACGAGCTGCGCGAACTAAAGCACCAGGCTTCGCAGCTCGAAGATGAGAATCGAGAACTGCGGGAGAAATTGCGCTTCAAAAGTGACGAATACGAGTTTCGTACCCCATTCTGGTATCACAAGGCAAATCCCGAGCGGGCACTATGTCCAAAGTGCTTCGCGAACAAAACTGCTGGACCTATGGGCGAACAGGGTCAAGGTTGTGGCAGCGATTATCGCCGTTGTCTTGTTTGCAGCGAAGGTGTCGAAGTGAGTAAGAGCGTGCGTCAGGGCTCACTTGCTCCGCATGGTGGCCCTCATGGATGGATGGGGTCCTAGCAGTGGAAGTGTGAAAGGTAGGGCAGGCATGGGCACTCAGACAGTAAAAGTGGCATTCCATTTGGTTTCGTTTCCCTGCGAGAATTGCAAAGCGGTGCTGACGTATAAGATTGGCGTTGGTAGTAAATTCATGCAAATGGGCGGGCAGGCCGTCGTTTGTCCGAACTGCGCAATGGAAAACCACCCGCACGTTCCCGGCCCGATACTGGCCGGGCCATTCGTCGATGCATATTATGGGGAGCAAACGCACGTTGCGTGCAAGAAGTGCGGACGAAATATCTTCATCACGAGTGCCACGGTGTTTCTTCGTGACGGCGAACTGCATGCGGAATTGACCTGTAAATCCCCGACCTGCGCCCATACGGATATCTACAACGAAAACGCAATGGAAATTCACGGCCTCTGAAACAGGAAGCGGGTTGCGTGGTCTGGGCGTCTTAATTTGGCTTGCGGCACGGGAAGGTTGAAACGAGCATAGCACCGACCACTCCGGATGCGTCGAGTTTACGGTCGTCGGGAAACACCATCAAGTCCTGGCCCAGTTTAATCTTGACAGCTAGCTCGATGGCGGCGGAAAGATTTTCTGGAATACACGGACGCCCCCCTTGTGTCTTTCCATCGGCGATGCTCATTCCCATAGAAATCCCCTGCGTAATTCCCAAAAGGTAAAATCGGCATGATGCCTTGGATTCTGCACTAGAGCCAATACAAATCTCTTGAAGGTCTCCAGCCGTCATCGCCTTCTCGTCAGCAGAAGCGCGTTTCGATTGGGTCATTACGATTGTCGAGCAGCAGAGTGTTAATAACAGTAGAGCCGTTGAGCGCATTGGAAAACCCCTTTGAAACTCTAGTGCATACGCGGTAGGACATCCCGCATGAACCGAACTCAGTTTCGCGGCCAGAATCGATAGAACTTTTCTGTCATCTTGTCCCATAGCGAAGTAGTGCGCTTCAAGCACTCGTCGCAGATGGGTTTCTTGCTCTGCACGAGTGGTTTGAAGTCGCCACCAGGGTAGTCGCCGCTCACTATCTCCTGCGCGTCCTCGATGTAACGAGCCGCTTTTTTTCCCCTCTTCGAAAGTAATATTCCTCAGATTGAATCAGGGAAGTAGGGTGGTGATCGCGAGAGCGCACCGGGTTGCAGCGTGAACCGCGGACGGATCACGCCGGGTTACATTTCGATGCTCGGTATCCCTGCGCTTGTGGTTCGTTGAATTCGATGTAGGATCTCGAGCGGTGGAAGGCTCGGCGGTTTTCTTCACAGGAATCACCGAGCCCTCCCTTAGACCAAACCAGGGAGTCATGACACTCCCAGGAAGGCTTCCATGCAAATCCTACAACCATTCGCCGGCTCCATCCAGCGTTACTTGGACGAGATCGCCGATACAGATCGCTACCGTCCGGATCACTGCCCGCAATGCGGAGCCAAACATCCTTTGACCGGTCATGGCTTCTACTTCCGTTCACTCGTGGATACCGCCTTCGACGGAGTCATCCGCGTCCGCCGTTATCTGTGCCGTTCCTGTAAGCGCACAGTCTCTTTACTACCGGAATTCGTCCTGCCCTGGCTACGATTCAGCATCTCCGTGATCGCGCTGTTCCTCGTCGCCCGATTGCTCAACGGTCTCACGCTCGTGGCCGCCGCCCCCGCAGCCGCGCAACCTGGGATGCCTTACCAGCGCGGGCAGTTCTGGATCCGCCGTTTTCAAAAACAGGCGCCCGCCCTGAGCCTGGCGCTGGTGCCGCTGGTGACGCCGAGCCACCCTCGGGACCCGGCGGCGGACTTCGTTTCCATAGCTCTGCGAATGCTCGAAGCCATCGGATGGATCGCCGCGCATCGTTTCCTATTTTCGCAGCTTCGTGTCCATCTGCTGGGCTGGCCCGCGTGTCTCGTTCCGGCAGGGCGGCGAATCACGCTGGCCGCCGAGTGCTCCGCTCCCTGAGGTTCCCCACACAGCATTTGCATGGCGGAAGATCGCCGCTCCTGATTATCGTCCGGGGCATGGAGGTTTTCCGCATGAATACCAAAGCCGAAAAACTGGCCCTGTTTCGCTACGGGCTAATCGCTCAGCTGGTAATCGAAACTCTTCCCCGCGGCGAACTCACGCGCCGGGCCCAGGAGATCGCCAGCCGCACCTACGACATCCCCCATTCGAAACGGACGGCGGTTTCCGTCGATACACTGCTCGATTGGGCGCTGCGCTACCGCAACGGCGGTTTCGAAGCGCTGGCTCCCAAGCCTCGCCAGGACCGTGGACAGTCGCGCGTCATCAACCCGCAACTGGCCAGCCTCATCGAACGCCTGAAGCGCGAGAACCCGCATCGCACCGGCACGACTCTGTTGCGCGAACTGGCTTTGTCTTCCGATAAGGAGACGCCCGCGATCTCTGCTTCCACACTCTACCGCTTCCTCAAACAACGCGGCCTTTCGGAAAAGCAACTGCTCGCCCCACCGGCGCACAAGAAGTTTGAGGCCGAACTCAGCAATCAGATCTGGCAGGCCGACATGCTGTTCGGCCCTTGGGTCCGGCGGGTGAAGGGTGGCGGCCGCATGCAGGCCTTTCTTCACGCCACTCTCGATGACGCCAGCCGGCTCATTCCCCATGCGCAGTTTTATGCCAGCCAAGGACTCGATGCCTCACTCGACTGTCTGCGTCACGCCGTCGCAGCACGAGGATTACCAGCCCGCTTGTACATTGACAATGCGAAGATCTATCGCTCGCCGCAGTTGGCGCGCATTGCTGCCTCACTCGGTATTCTGATTGTGCACTCTCGACCCTACCAGCCGGAAGGTCGCGGCAAAGTGGAAAGATTCTTCCGCACGGTAAGAGAGCAATTCCTCGCCAACCTCGATCCTAAACATACACTCTCCCTCGAGGAGTTAAACGATCGTCTGTGGATCTGGATCGAAAGCGTTTATCATCGCTCCGAACATAGTGCGCTCGGAGGCACTCCGCTCGCACGTTGGCAGCGTGATAGCGAACAGGTCCGCCAACTCCCGCCCGCCACCGATCTGCGCCGTCTCTTCTTCCATCGCCTGGATCGCCTGGTGCGCCGGGATTCCACCTTCCTGCTGCACAAGCTTCTCTACGAGGCTCCGCCTCATCTGGCTGGACACACCGTCGAGGTGCGCTTTGATCCTCTCGATGCCGCAGAGGTCGAGATCTGGTTTCAGGGAAAACTGGATGTCACTGCGCGGCCCGTCGATCCGGTGGTCAACGGTCAGTTGCCCTTCGTGAAACGGGCGGCCTCGGCGGAACCCGAATCCACCGGCATCAACTTCGTCGAACTGCTCAAACAGAAACCGGAGAAGGAGTAACCGTCATGATGGAAACTTTTTTCGGCTTCAAGAAAACGCCTTTCTGCGACAGCCCCGATCCCAAACAGTTATTCTCTTCGCAGGCCTGGGATCAAGTTAAGGCGCGGTTGCAGTTCCTGGCCGATCATCACGGCGTCGGCCTGCTCACCGGGGAAGTCGGAGCCGGTAAATCGACCGCCGTCCGCTGCTTCACCGCCGCGCTCAATCCCAACCTATATAAGGTCCTGTATCTGCACTGGAATTCCGGATCCACGCTCGATCTGCTCCGCCAACTGGCACTGGATCTGGATCTGGAACCCGCCCACTACCGCGGCGATTTGGTGCGCCAGATCTCCCAGACCGTCGTGCGCCTCAATCAGAGTAAAAAGCAGCATCCCATTCTTGTCTGCGACGAGGCCCAGTTAATGGGTCATCCCGTGCTCGAACAACTTCCCCTATTGTTGAACTTCGATATGGATTCGAGTCGCTATCTGACCTTGCTGCTGGTAGGCCAGCCGCTGCTGCGCCGCACCCTCTCCCTGCAACTGCATGAAGCGCTGCGCCAGCGCATCGCCGTGCAGTATCACCTCGAAGGACTCTCGCGCGAAGAACTCGACGACTATCTCGCACAGCAACTCAAGGCCGCCGGCGTGACCCAGCCGCTGTTTGACGACACTGCGAGACAGGCTCTCTATCAAGCCACCAAAGGCATTCTCCGCAAGGTCAATAAATTGGCCCTGAACGCTCTGCGTCTGGCAGCTTCTCGCAAAGAGGCTACGGTTGGGGAAGCGATCCTGCTGGATGCCACCAAGGAGGCGATGCTATGAGCGATGCCGCAAAGCCCGCCCCACCGACGGTACTGTCTCTAGCGCAGTTGCTCGAACAGCAGCCGTCGACTGCACCGGCCGGTCTGGTGGAACCGGGACTGCTGCCACCACAGGGCATCTTGTTTGTTGGCGGAGAGCCCAAGGTGGGCAAGTCTCTGCTGGTGGCTAACCTTGCCTTGTCACTCGCGGCCGGCGTGGACCGCCTTGGTTTTTCCATCCCGGCTCGGCGCCGTGTGCTCATCTGCCAGTTCGAACTTCCTGTCCCGCAGTTTGTCAGCCGTCTCTCGCTCATGCGCCGTGCGTTGGGAGCGGCCGCCGATCAGCATCTTCTCGTGGATACGCGCGCCTCAGGCCATCTGCTCAGTGCCGCGCAGGGACTGAATCACTTTGTCGCTGCCGCGCGGGCCGCCGCCGCTGATGTCCTGGTTCTCGACCCGCTCTACTCCACGCACGATCAGGATGAAAACGATACCCGCGCCATGGCCGCCTTGTGCCAGTCGCTGTTGCGCCTGCGCGATGCCTCCCGCGCCGCTCTCGTCGTCGTGCATCATGTTCGAAAATCCATCGGCCGTCACGAGATCGGCAGCGCCTTTCGCGGCTCCAGTGCTCTGCATGCCGTGGGCGACAGTTATTTGCTGCTCACGCGGCCTGCTCCGCACCTCTCTACCATCGAGCTTCGTTTTCAGTTTCGCTATGCGGCTTCGCTGCCTTCGCGGCTGCTTCAACTCGATCCCCGCACTCTGTGGTTCTCCTCGACCGAGAAGCCGCCCGCCACAGCGGCGACGCGACGCAAAGTTGAAAAGGCAGATGTCACCCAGGCTCTGGCAGATGTGGGTGACAAAGTTCACTACAACCAACTGCGCGACCAGATCATGAATGCCACGGAGTGCTCCAAACGGACGGCTCAACTGGCCATCAGCGAAGCTTGCCAGCTGGGCTGGATCGTGCAGGCCAACGGTCATTACCATCTGCCGTTGTAGCTATCGATTGTCCGCGCGGGGTCGCGCCCAAGCGGATGCCCAAGGCCGATGCGACGGGGCTGGCTCCGAAGAAATCGGCTGACCACAACTCTCCCGCACACGATTCGTCTGTGCGGGAGAGTTTGGCTTCCTCTTCCTACTCTCAGGCGGTGCGCCGAGCCAGAACAGCAAGCCCCATTTCTTTGGTGAAGCCTCTGAGCGGAGGCCTTGGGCCTAAAACGCGAAGACCGCCCGGCCGCCTTTGCCGGGCGTTCCCAATCCCGATTTTTGGCTCTTCTGGTGTGGGGATACCGCTCGTGCCTACACAGGTGAGTATCCTATCCCACTCGCCTGCTCCGTCAACACTGTCGGCCGGTCAAGAGGCATAGGAATCCGAGAATCCGCCAGAAAAATAAGCTGACACCTTCGGGGGAAAACAGTGCGATCCGTTACACTCGACTAGAGCGCCACACGGCTGTCCATTAGGATGAGCGCACCTTTTGTCAGTGCATACGCAAGGTGTTGCCATCTTACTTCTTTGCCTCGTCCTGCAACCATTCCAATTCCCACTTGTCCAGCATCTTCTTTATGAATTTGGCGCGCTCCGGCTCGACTTCCTTATCCTCGCCGCTGCGTAGGTGAATCGCCTGCCTGTCCAAGTCCAGGTAGGCGTGATAGAACTTCCCATCGCCCTTATCAAACCAGTGCAGCTTTGGACGCCAATAGGGTGCGCCGTGCTCGCTCCACGAATCCAACAACCAGCCACCAACCGTGCGACCTGTTCGGCTGACGTAGATTTTCCCCCACATGCGATTGTTGTCTTCGTACCCCACAAAGCTGCGAACCATTTCAAGTTGGTCTGACATTGGCCTGCCCCTTACATCCAAAAGCACGTTAGCACTATCCACAATTATGAACAATCGCGGTTCCGTAGCATGCGAATAACATTGCTGTCCCACCGGGTCATGCGAGTGTCAGTCCCCACGGACTAGAAAACGCCGATACCAAAGTACGCGAGCCGTATCCCACCCCTGATTTGACCATTGGACTGTAACCCACAGAACCCCAGAGCAGCGTTGGGGACGCCGGGTTACAGGAGAAACAAAATGAAAACCGAAACACGTTGGAACGACCAGCAAGAGCAGGTCATCGCCATGTATCAGGAAAAGCTCGGCATGTCCCGGTCGAACGCCATCCGCAAACTGCGTGGTCAAGAGCTTCGCGGTATTACGGCGGCGCAAATCTTGACCGCACCTGTGGAACCGAAACTCAAACAGGTGCAAGAGAAACCCGCGCCAAGGAAAGCCAAGGCGAGCAAGAAAAGCACCGAGCCAAAGCAACCCGCGTTCTCCACTCAGCCCGCTGGCAAGGGCGACGCCTACACCGTCGAAGGTCGTGGCGGTAAGTACGACAAGCAACTCGTGGTGAACCTCTACACGGATGGCGGAAAGACGCCCACCGAAATTGCCGCGCTCGGCTTGGCCGGTCTCAAAGGTATCAGCCCTGTTTACTGTCATCGAATTCTGTTCGGCAACGAAGAGTCCGGTGGCATCAACAATGGTCAGGCCGCTCGCCGCAAAGAGCAGGCTGCTCGCGTGAAGGCGTGGGCTGCCGAAAAGGCCAAGAAGGGATAAGGGGACGGTGGGCTACTTCAGCCAACGCGAGTACCGCACATTCCTGGCCGAGGTCATTGGCCAAGCCAAGGTTCGATGGCTCGCTCTATCGGGCAAACCGTTGGGCGAGCCAGAGGCCAACGAACTCGAACAGTTGATTGACCAATTTTTCAGAAACGTAGGTCACCGGAGTTTCGAGCAGCACTGGCCAACCCGACGTTAGCAGCGTCAAGACCAGCACAGGTGGAGCCGTTCAGCACTCGTGGTCGGGCCTTCGGGTCCGGCCCCTTGTTTTAGCCGACCTTGATTCCTAGAGGAACGGTTTGATGTATGGCCAGACCTTGTCGGCGGCCTCTACCATCCCAGCTAGCTTGGTCACTTGCTCGATGCCGCGCCAAAGACGACCGAGAATCGTTTTATCCGGGTTCTCTTTGGCCAATTGGTCCTTGATACTCTCGATGTCCACCGCGACATCAAACTTCTGTTTTTCGTCCAACGCTGCAGCCGTTATCTGCGATTTCAGTTCATCGAGGTGCTCACGCAGTTCGGAAAACTGAGCGTTCACCACGTTTCCATCCCCCAGCGTGATGACGTTCGTTCCTGTCGCCGTGACGTTGATTCCCTCGTAGCGGTCCTTTGGTTCGTATTCTGAGCCGCCCTCGATTTTATCAATACCAGCGGCTGAGATTCGGTACCAAGTGGCCGTGGCAGGAATAGTCCCGCCGTTAACGAAGACCGTTTTCTGAATCTCATGTTTCTTTACCCATCCACGGTCGAGGAGATAGGTAAGGTTCGACATCACGCTCTGTTGACTTAGTCCGTATTTCGCTTTCAGCTCCCGCTTTGCGTCACTGATTTTCAGCGCGGAGCCCTTCTTGCCATAAGTGCTCGTGCCGTCGTGATTTCGCTCGTAGAAATAGTGAAGAATTTGCTTTCTCACAGCGTCGTTGGGATTCATGGCGACCATCATCCCTTCTTCGCGCGCTGCGCGGTTAGCTGAGCACGGAGCAAACGAAGTTGAATCTTCATGTGTAGGTTGTCCCAATGCTTGCGGTTCTTGCCAAGCTGGTCAGGCATGCGTCCGATTTCTTTAGTGGCGTTAAATGTCTCGTCCACTAGTTCGGAAGACGCTTCGCTCCACAATCGGAGTACGGCTTTGAACCCGCCCTGCCATGTTGCGTTCCCGGACGAATCGAGCGTAACCATATTGCGAAAAGCAGCCACCATCGGATAAGCGGCTCCCTTGGTGAGCCGATAATCGGCCGGCGGCAATTGAGCAAACGGGAACTCCAGCGTCCGTCCTTTGGAGGCTTCCTCCACGATGTTCATTTTCCCGGCGCTACCACCGGCTTCATTGCGGATATCACGAAAATCATGGCGAATGTGGTCGTATAGGGCGAGTGCGTCGTTCAAAATGGGACGCAGCCTGTAGTACTTACTGTTCTTGAGCCTCTTCGAGTTTTCCTCATAGTCGGTAGCAAACTTCTCGAGGGGGATGCTCCATTTCTCGTAAGCGGATATGGGGTGTTTGCCACCGTCATTCGGAAAGTCAAAAATGTTGAACATTTCCATGATGCTGATGAGGTCGCGCACATCGTAGTTGGCGCTGTCCGACTCTCGCCATGAAAACATGTTCTCGAACGGCTTGCCCGCAACCTCCGCCTTAAGCCAGTCAAAGACGCCGTCGATGTTGTATATGGATTTTGGAGCGACCTGCATGCCCGTGTTTAGACCACGAGCGATGTCGGTGATGAGGTCATCCTCGACGCCCGTGCGTATGAACACTTCAACGTACTGCTCGGGATGAGTTGTCCCGTCAGCGTTACACTTCTCAATAATTTTTGCGGTGTGGGCACCGTCGACGATGCCGCCCGCCTCGTCGTCGACGACTACCTCAAAAATCTGCTTCTCTTTGTCCACCATACGAACGCTGATGGCCAGGATTGTTATTCCTTTGTTCATCAAGTCGAAAGTGCCAGGCGTCGCCTCGTTTCCTTCGAGGCTGGCGCGCACATCACGGTAGACCATCCGGTTTAGACCAACGGGCTCCCGGGCATTCGCGGCGGCACTGACGCCAGTAGGGAAATCAGTCGCCTTCACCGTAAGCCAGTATTTATGGATTGTTTCAAAAACGGGATGTGAAACTTTGCGGGATTCAAATGCGGTAATACGATGGACCTGTTTGCCCATACGTCCTCACTTTAATTGAGCGGACGAAGCCGCCGATTTGTCGTGTGCACGGAGGCACCGACTTCCCTATCATAGCACAGTTCCCGCAGCTTGGTGTGCAACCGTGCTGGGCGTTCTTCGCACCAGGGTAGGGCCAGGGCACGCACAACTGGCCGGTCAGGGGGTTGCCCTGGTGCCTGGTGGGGTAACACCGTTTAGGTGGTATGCCTCGGGGTACATGACCGTAACCCCGACGACCTCACCAGGGGTCGGCCACGGTTCCAAAGGGCTAGGAGCACGGCGCGTGTTCCTGGCCCTACCCCATCTAGTACGGATTCATATCCTCATACTCTGCCGCGATACGAGCTTCCATCTCACGGACTTTTTCAATCGGTGGAGGTGCACAATTCGTCCAGATGCGCCAAGCCTGATTCGTGTTTTGAGTTTTCCAATCGGCCCAACGGCAGTTCGTTGGCTCATAGTGACCGCGCACATTGATGCGGTCCAAGGTCTTACCTAATGGGCGCGGCCCCATGTCGCGGAGGAAGTTAAGGAACCCTTGGGCACGGGGCTCTCGCCAACGCTGGCAAACCCGGATGCCCTTGGCACCATAGTCCGGGTAGAATTGGAATTTCTTGTCGTGGCACCGCCTCACCATCATCTTCCAGGTATACCATTCACGGGTGCACAGTTCGCGACGACTGCCGTCTTTACGGGTGATTATCCGAACGTGTCCATGGATTGAGGGGTTATACAGGCGTCGAAACATCTTGCCATTGCGCTTGTACGTTATCATTCGCCGACACATGCCACAATTGCGCTGCACACCGGACGACAGCAGAGACCGCCACACGTCCAGCAGATTGCCGCACGCACAGTCACACTCAAAAATGTCAGGGGAAATTTCGCGGCGGATTGTGAGCAGCCCAAACTTTCGGTCTTTGAAGCTCATATAAATTTTGGGTGCGGAGGTGGGATTTGAACCGCACGACCTTCAGTGTATGAGACTGACGCGCTACCGGGCTGCGCTACTCCGCACACCACCGTCTTGTGTTCCGGGCCAGAGACAGCAACGCCCGACTCCGCATCTTGCGGAGTCGGGAGGTAAGCTGGTTGAAAGTTTTCGTGGTGCCCTGGCGTCCGCGTCTTGCGGATTCCTAGGCGCTGGTTTACGAGTGAGCGTTCTCAATCAAAACGAATGGTGATTGCGCCGCGTTGGCCCAATCGTCGTAGAGCAGGGCACCGTCAGCTTGCAGGTACGAGCGCAAGCCAATTAGACCGTTCTCAATGAGGCCGGGAGCTTCGCGGTAGACCTTGACGCCGGACAGTTCGCCCATCACGATTCGGGTAGCCCAGAACGAAAGGTCACCCAGCACGACAGGGTATTGCGGCGCGGAGCCGTTGCCCACGTTGTCCATGCTCGGGCAAATGCGAACGCGGATGCCCATGATGCAGGGCCAGCCTTGTTCGTAGGTCACTATGCGGAGTGGCCGCCCGTTCTTGTCCAACAGGCTTTCGAGGTAGCCGAGGGTCTTCTTGTTCATCAACCACGCGACCTTCGGGCTGTTGGCGTACGCGTCGTCCAACTTCTCGATTGCGTTGGCAAAGTCCTGCGAGCCGAGTGAGTTGTACCCGGCAGCGCCGCCGCCATCGTTGGGATTGGAGCCTGCGGCAATTACCACAGGTGCGCCGTTTCCAACGAGGCTGGTCACCAGGCCGAGCGGCTTGCTCACACCGTCACCGACCACCAAGTCCCGGCCAATACCACGGGCAAGACGGTCTGCGGAGAATTTGTTGAACAGGTTGACCACCGAAAGATTTTGCTCCAAGTCCTGCATCGCTTCGATGGAGGCGACGTACCGTGGCGTCTTGTAAGAAAAGCCGCCAAGCACAACGTGCTCCGGAACCGCAATGTCAGTCTCGGTTTGGCTTCCGCTTTCACCGACCACAGAGGCCACGGACGCAACGTCCGATGGCACGGGAATCGGCAACGGTGCAGCAGTGGTGGACTTGATGAACGTCACCGCGTCCGGGTCGAAAAGTACATCGTGGGCGCGCATTGCCCACACTGCTTCATCCCGCCATGCGGTCGGGACAAAGAATCCCAGTGCGGTGTAGGTGCCGATTCGAGCAACCGGGTCGCCTTCAACATCGCGCTTCTCAGGGTTTTCAACGTACGACTGCCAGCCGCGCGCTTCATGGCTGTGGCGTTCGATTGCAGGCAGGGTAATGCCAGCACGCCGAGCCGTGTCGGTGCGGTACATTTCGTCAACTTCCTCCACTGCCACGCCAGAACGGATGGCTGCGCACGCGGTTTGCAAGAACGCGAAACGCCGTTTCTCCTGTGGGTTGTGGTTTGGTTTGTTGCTCAGGTCATTCAACTCTTGGAGGTACGAGTTGAGGGCCTGTAGGTTCATCTTCATTTGGACACCTTCCTTGTTTGTGCTGGTACTACCCGCCAGCTCGTTTCCTTCTTTACGAAAGAAGTTCGTTGATGAAACTGCGACGGCGCAACACCACCGCACTCGCGTTTCGTTCTTGCGCCTTGTGTGCGGCAACCATCTCAGCCGTGCTCGCTGTGTCGGGGTTGAGGCCACAGACTTCACAGGTGGAACGCCAGATGCGTTCTTGTCGCCAGTTCCGCTTGCCTTGCTGTCGGGAGCGGGCTTCGACCGCCAGTTCAAGCTCACGGGCGTCCACAGAAGTTTCCGGATAAGCCGGATTTGTCACGAGAGAAATGTCGTATAGCGCCCTGAATTCTTGAATCACGCGCAGGGGCAAACGCCGAGTGTCACCGTCGTCTGGGTTCTCGTCCTGTTCGTTGTCATAATGGTCATAGTGCTGCTTCTCAGGGTCAGCGGCGAAAGCAAACGAGCAACCGGAAATGTCTCCGCGCTGTACGCTCGCGTAGAGGTCGTTCGCGTAAGACGTGTTCGGCAAATCCAAGTCGAACGCTAGGCCGACCGCGTCGCTGAGAAGGCGAAGGGTGCCGGAGGTGGTGCGACCAAGAACTAAGTTGGTGTTGTGGTTGATGAGCGCCACCGTGTCGGGATTGGAGCGAAGCACGCGGTCAAACGCGCCCGAGTTGATGACCTCGCGGAACTGGTTGCCAATGACGTGCGAGCGTACACCGTATTTCGCGGCGTAGCCGCCGAGCCGCTTCTTGTCGCCGACCTTGCTGGCTCGTACTTCGGTTTTCAATAGCCTGCGGTTTTCCAACATTAGGAGCCTCCGGACTTCCCAGACGTGTTGACGACGATTTGCTTGTTCACGTCCGCAAGAATGCTGTCCTTCATTTGCTGGCCGCGAGGAGCGTTGTCGCTTAACTTCTGTGGCCGGACGATGGGTGGCGGTGTTTCGTTACCTCGTGGTTTAATCATTTGTTCTTCTCCCTGAACTCCAAGTTGTGCCGCCAAGGGCTTGTCGTCGCTCCCGCGTAAGGGCTCATGCCAGGCACAGGCGGCGTGTGGGCGGATACGGTTTCCTTCGTCGTTGCTGGCTTCCGCCTCTTGAACTTGCTTGCCCACTCCGCGTAGAGCCGGAGGTATTCGTCGGCGATGTGCTTGGGACACGACTGTTGCCGTCCGGCCGCTGGCACGTACGACTTAACCTTCAGGTGTGACGTACCGTCCGTGCTCTGGTGGTAGCCACTGTTACCGCCGCCCCACCAAGAAATGACAGGCGGGCAGAGGTAATCCTCAATGGCGCGGCCTTTGCTTACAGACCACTCCACAGTGACTTCCGGTCCAAGGTCGGCAGTCGATAGAACCTCTTCAACCGTTCCTGTTGCGATGAGTGCTTTTGCGATTCCAGACGGGGCGTGAAATTCTTCGTGGGTATCCTTGTTACGTAGAAGCATGGTGAGTCTCCTTTGTTCTAGCGGTGAGTTACCGCTCAACGTTCACAGGTGGTGTTACAACCTGCTCGCTGTGAAAAACCGCAGGCAACGCTCTGTGCCTTGGCCGTCCATCATGGTTGCGCCCGCAAGCATCTCCTCAAGTTTCGGCACGGCAAATCGGTTAGGGATAAAACCAAAGAGTCGCCGCACTTCTTCCTGCGGCAACGAAATCAGGGCCGCGGTCTTGTGTCCCATGCCGCTCGTGACATCAATGCGGTCTTCGCCCACCTGAATCCCGTGGCGGTAGAGCAGGTCTTGGATATCCGTTGCGTCCGCATCGCTCGGCACGTTTCCCAGGCTGAACCAAAGTCCGTTCGGCAGTTGTCGTCGCATATAAATATCGGGGTGGTGTTCCGGCCAGCTCGCGGTTTGGTTTATGGCCGGCTGAACTCCGGAGTAGGTGGTCGGCCAGCCCGCTCCAATTTACAACCCCATTTCGCGGTCGCGTGAATTGGACTGGCGAGCGGCCGTCATGGCTTTTGCAAACTGAATCGGAGCGCCCCATAGGGGGTCCCTTGCCTTTGAGCGGGTTAGCCTTCGATTTCGCGGAGCGTTTCTGCAGTGTTTACTTGGTATTTCGACGTAAATGGTCGGTCGAATTCGCTACGGAGAACGAGCTTGTCCGCGCGAAGAACAGGAGGTCTAATTGCGAGATGGCGTGAATCTGCGCAGGAGAGGAAGGGTTTACCGGCTAGGTCCAACTTTACCGGTTATCGCGTTTGAACGTAGTCGCTGGCGCGACGGACGCTTCGCGTGCTATGCTCCTTACGTCATGCTGCAAGGTAGAGCTTTTAACTGCGATTTTCGGTTTTCTCTGATTTTCCTAAGCCAAGCAAAATCAATAGGTTGCAAACGAAAAAAGATTCAATTCCCATAGCCGTTAGATCGGTGCAGCCACTAGCCCGCATCCGCCGCAACCGCCAGCGCCCACCTTCAAACGGCTCTATCGAACGCGCGCGGAGCACCTCGCCCGGACTTCACGCTTTTGTGAAAACGCGCCTCCGATAGAGCACTAGCGTTAATCGGGACCTGAGACCTTTTCCGCTATCGAACCGGCACTAATGCTTTGAGTCCCCGGAAGATGCAGCGCCAAGAAAATGTACTGTGACCGGAGGGGTGGAAGTTGTATTTGGGTAGAGATTCTGCGTGTCTGTGAACGCGCTTCCGGACACCGGACGGTAGGTGTTTTTTCCCAGCCAAAACCCTCCCCGAAGACGAGCTAAAATCGGTTCGATGGGCCAAGTGTGGAGTTTCATGGTCGTTCTAACACGAATCCATTCCCCGGGTTTTAATTCCATCATGCTCCCCTCATGCTCATGCGAACCATACAGCATGATGTAACCAAGAGCAGGTACATTCGACTGCTCGCTTTCTCCTTTGACGACCAGCGCAAGGCTGAAATAGCTGAATGGTACGGACTCATCGGATGGCTGAAGGTCGGACAAATGAGGATAGACCGGCACTTCAATGGGAACGCGTCCGGTATTGACAATCCTAAACTCGGCCTCGAATGGCTCCGACGCACGTATCTCTCTCGGAGTGACTTGTAACAAGTAAACGCCAAGTGCACGCGGGTCGCGTTGGTCTGGTGCACCATCTCCGGCGCTGGCACCGCCGATACCGCCTCCTACGCAGTTCCCATCTTTGCAGTCCGGTGACGGCGCTGGAGGATGGCGGAGTTCAGTGCGTTGTTGGACGGAAGTGATGTCGATGTATTTGATTTCTTGCGCCCTCAAGAGACATGGCAGGGCGAACAGAAGGAGCAGAAATCCTCTTCGAAAAGGCATGACCAATTACCGCCGTTTCCATTTCCAAGTGGAAGTTTATCTCAATAAAGCGCTCAAAGTGCCTCGTTTGTCGTCCTTACCGGTAAAGTTCGTACCAGCACCGCATCCTCTGAGTTTCATCTGCGGCCGCGCACGACGCCTCTGCAGGTCAGCTCCTCACGTTCCAAACGGCAAGTATCCTGGTTGATGCGTTTCAAAATCCTGGCAAGCTCTTCGCGCCTACGCATGTCTCCGGCCTCGGCCTCTTTCTCGTGCTCACAGCGGTAGTAATCCCGAATCTGTTTCACCCGCTGCTCAAAAGCCCTTTCGAGCGAAATCAGCACCTTGTCGCGTTCCACGGCCGCCGTGATTTCGGCAAGGCGCTTCTGCATCCGCTCGTTCCACTCGCGGGCTTCTTGGTCCTTCCACTTTTCCATTAGCTTCTTTATCCAACGAAGACGGCCTTGCGCGAATCGGTGGTTGCGGAACGCCTCACGCTCGTCCTTGCTTGGCTCGAAATCGTAAGTCTCGAACGAATCGTGGAAAATCCTAGGCTCGTCGTAGGGCTCATGTTTTGGTTTGAACTTCGCTTCCACGGTTGTCCACCACTTCAAAAAGTTCGTGCATGCCACGGCACGTCGTCCAATTGCTGCATTGCGTGTAATCGTTCGGCCCGCGTCCTTCCCACTCGCGCAGCACGCGGCTCCGCGCGGCGTACGTCTCGAACAGGTGGATTCGTCTAACTCCCGTACCGTCCGGGCAACTTGCCAGAGCGTACGGCCCGTGACCAATGACTGTCCCGGCAGCAAGTGCCTTCGGACATTTCGCAGTCAACATGGGTACGGTAGACATGGCATACCCCTACCCTACGCGCCGCCCGGCCCGGCCCGGGATTTGGTTCGGCCATTTTCAGTTCGGCTAGGTGTGCTCCCAGGTTTGTATCTATCAACTGGCAGCAAACGGACGGCCCGTAGGGCTGGTATCAGTTCTAAAGTTAAATCTTAGTAACTCATACCTAAGAACAAACCTTACATCCTGCTTTGAAGTAGGGTGTCACCTACCTAGAAGCAGCCTGTATTAGCAAACTGCTTTGAAGTAGATTTTCCACCTACTTCAAAGCAGGATTTTCTACCTACATACGGTCCCTTTTCCGCGCCCTAAAGTGGCGCACGACGTTCCAAAACTTGTGAGCATGGCCAGCCGGTTTGCCATTGGCGAACTCTTGGCGCAGGGCATCAAGGAACTCCTCTTCGGTACAGTTCTCACGGGCAGCGCCTAGCCAGTTCGGCATTAGTCTAAGGTTCCCACCGGACGCGGCGTGTATCTTGCCGACAAACGGGTCAGCCTCAATCGACCAGAGCGGTAGGTCGGGCAGTTCGGCGCAATCCTTCTTGGCCAATGCCCTATCGTCATGGGGGACGTATTTGTAATTACCTTTCCTGGGAAGGGGTTGAAACCAGCCAGCGTTCACCAGCCGTTTGAAGGCGCGGCGTGTGGATTCTAGGTTTGCATCGAAGTACTTGCTCAGGGTCTTCGGCTTGATTGTGATGTCGTTCGTGCCGCCAGACGTGAGTTCACCGACACGCTCGTATATGGCGAGCGATAGGCCGTAGCGCCACAAATGGCGTTCTGGGCTGCACCTTGGTCGGTTGGATTTCGGTGGGGATTTCTTGAAGTCGGACACTGACTAGACACTCCTGGGATGGGGCAGGACTGTTGCTTTTCTTGGAGGGGAGTGTTTCCTCCTGAAAGTCAGTCCCGCCTAGCCATTCCAAATATCGCGGGCGACCGGATGTGCCATATTTAAGGTGGCGGGCACACGCTCCAATAGGTTCCAACAGTGTTCCAGGGTAGGCCAGCCGCTTAGGTGGTCTACCGTGACACACCGTCTTAACAAAATAAAATATCAACTATTCGCCGGTGAATGTCTCTGTGGAGATTGAAATTATTTTGGCCGCGAGTGAGGATTTCCGGTGGAGGGAGCCGCCGGTCAGTCGTGGTTCCAGTCCACTCCTCTAGCTTGCCAATGCTCGGTCATGTAGGCGTTTAACTCCGTATCCGCCCGCATCGCCTTCTCGTGGTAGTAGTAAACCAGGTTCGCTTTGAATGGCGGTTTGTAATGCCGGATTGCCGATAATGTGTGACCGCTCTCGACCGCCCGACGACCCCATTCGCTTGACGGTACCCTTTGAATCCTGCTTCCATCGAAGAAAAAGAAATATCCCTTCCCACCTAGGAGCCACGCCCTGCTGTCCACACTGAACCATGGATAAGTCCTCATCAGCTCGGGCGAGGACACACCAAGCCCATGCGTCTTGATGGCGTTGTGCATATTACCCGGCTTCGGGAGCTTGCCCATAGCATCAATGCGGCGGAAAACATCATTGAGCCACTCCATTTTTTCTTGGCGCGTTGCATCGACTTTACGCGGAGAGATTCCGATGTAATCGGTGTCCGTCGCCATCATGTCCAGGAACTGCCACGGGTCGCCCTGGTGAAAGGTAGGAATGGTCTTGAGCCCGGCTGCTTTCTCCCTCTGGTAATTTGCCCATCCTCGGGTGGCCGCGGCGTGAAACTGTTTCTCGGTCGGGTAGTCGCCCTCCAAAGTGCCAGGGATGATGTCCAGGGAAGCAAACACGACGCGCTCGGGATAAACGGCGCGGTATAGCAAGTCTTTGGCGTAGGCAATGTACGCGTCGTGGTCTATGGCCTTACCTTTGCTACCTTTGCACCAGACAGTGAAGGCTCCCGAGTCGACGAACAACCGAAAACGCTGCTCCATGCACTCAAAGGACGCAAAGTGGTCGGCGCAGTTACGGGAGCCCTTGTGTGCGTTGGTTTCAAGCCAGTTGCGCGCACCAGTGCGACCTGCCATCGCCGCAAGAATTTCCGGGGCCATGTTCCCCGCGCAATAAAGAATCACATCCCCTCCGTCTGGAGACTTATGACCTCGTAGTCTCTTGGCGTTGCGGCTCGCTCCAAGACAGCGTCTGAAGTCTCTTCACCTGCACGTGGGGGTCGTCCCCGGCTTCCTTGGCTTTAGCAATGACATCCTCAAGCACGCAGAGGGGAATTTCTAGCCAGCGAGCATGCCCGCATTCCTTTTCCAGATATCCCTTTATAAATTGGGGCACTGGCTGACCCGTCCTATTCCGTAAGTCGAAAAAGTAGTCTTGAAACCGCTTACGCTCGACCCTCAGGGCTTCCAGTTTGGCCTTGTCGGCCTTGCGAATTGTCCGCGCCTCCCGCGTAGTTTCGCGTATATCGGCTTTCCAGGCTTCCACTTCCTTGGTGATTGCTTCCAGGTTCTCACTAAAATATTTGGTCACGATGGCGGAGAGGATTTGTTCAGGTCTCTGGTCACGAATATATCCAAGCTGCTTAAGAATCTTGGCGGTTTCAGGTCCAACGGGAATTCTCACGAACTTGACCTTCCCCAGCCGCTTCTTCTTCGCGGTCTTCTTCTCGGCGTTAGCCCTGCTCCGCAACTTCATTACACTAAGGTTGCGCCTCTCCGCCTGTTCTAGCAGTCGGTCTTGCATAACGTCATCGAATTCATCGACCGCAACCTCTTTATGGTGACTGAAGAACAGTGACTCGCGACGTCGCGAGTGGTCCCTAAACCTTTCAGCTACACGAAGATAGTCCCAAATTGTTGAGATGGGCATCTCCCTGTGAATGTCAGCGACCTCAGCTTTCAGTCGTTGAGCATTATTGAGACCATTTTCCTTGCCTCTTAGGAGCCAGTCGGCAATCTTCCACTGCAACTTGCTCCGTTCTTGGGCGTGCTTGCGGCCATAGGCCGATAATGCGGACAACTCTTCGGCGTCCACACGGCCCTCAGCGCGCCAGTTCTCAATTGCAAACTCCTCTTCGATGATAGGTAGTTGTACGTCCATGCTCCCAAGTTACCCGTGGACGCGGCACGAAACCAACTGGGTTCACGGTCAGGTGGCACTAGCTGGTAAACGGCGCACATCCTCGTTGAGGAGCACCGCGCAGCCGAGGTAAAATACGGTTACTGGAAGGGTTGCGGCCCACTCGGTCGGCGGCCGTAGAACAGCACCCGAAATTCCAGCGACCGAGACCACCGTCGGTAACTCCTACCTGAACCACCGTTCGGGCAGACCCGAAATCCAACACAAGGATTTCGTGTGTCCATGCCCGGCTTGATTTCCGCACCCGCTGCGGTACAAAGTACACCTGCGGTTACACCAAAGGCCAAGCGAGGTCCATGTTTGGCCAGAAGAACGGGTCAGTCAGGTAACGTGTATCAGCCCGCACATCCTGGAACGTGGGAACCCAAAGCACCGTGCTACGGTCGCTATTGGGTGGACGTTCCCGGTACCGAGCGACAACGCCGCACCGTTTCGCTCGGTGTTTGTGCGACCAAGACCATAGCGCGTAAGCGTCTTCGTGATTACATTGCAGAACAGGGTGTAAACGACGCCTCCGCGTTCCACCAAAACACAGCGCCAGCCACGACGTTCGCCGAACAAGCCGAACAATGGCTGAGCACAATGAAGACACGACGCCGCAAGCCGGTTAAGCCGGCCACGATTGCAGGCTGGCGCCACTCCCTAGACAGGTGGTTGCTCCCACTTGTCGGTGAACTTCGGTTAGCCGAGGTAGGGAACGCCACGCTCAAGATGGTAATCGACAAGATGACCGCATCGGGGTTAGCCGCGCAGTCCATCATCACGCATACCCGTGTGGTGAAAATGGTCGTGGCTTCCGCCGTCAACGAAGAAGGTGAAGAACTCTATCCTCGCAAGTGGAACCATGACTTTTGTGGCCTCCCGCTTATTGACCCGACGAAGCAGCATCGTCCCACCGTCACCAAAGCCGACATAGAGCGAATCATCGCCGAAGTAAACCCACGCTTCCAAGTTCTGGCCGCCTTGCTCCCAGGCGCGGGGCTTCGCATTGGTGAAGCTCTAGGTTTGAAGACCGAGGACCTAACCGACGACTGCCGCGTGCTACACGTTCGCCGAAGTGTTTGGCACTGCCACGAACAACTCCCGAAAACTGCTAACGCCGTTCGTGTGGTAGACGTACATGAATCGCTGGCCCGAGTCCTACGTGAATACATCGTTGGACGCTCCGGGCTGCTGTTCGCCACACGGGACGGTAAACCGCTTTCTCAACGAAACGTGCTCCGCTCTTTCCTCAAGGCTGGTGCGTGCGGGTTCCATGCCTTCCGACGGTTTAGAACAGAGACACTAAGACGCGAGCGTGTACCCGAAGACCTTGTGCGCTTTTGGCTAGGCCACGCGGGTGCGAGCATTACCGACACCTATGCAAACGGTCTGCGCGAAGACTTAACCTGGAGACAGGAATGGTCGCAGCGCACCGGGTTAGGATTCAGCTTGAATGGGTTACATGGGGTTACAAATGTCGTTCAAATTGACGCGACGCGAGTTGCGTAACTGCTTCAAACTGTTTTGATTAAGTGGCGCGCCCGGGGAGACTCGAACTCCCGACCCTCTGCTTAGAAGGCAGACGCTCTATCCAACTGAGCTACGGGCGCGCTGGGTATGCACCTGATTCTAAATCATTTCGAATCTCGGCTCCACGCCCCTCCGTTGGTCTGTGTCAGAACTGTGCCAGAATTCTGAGTTCTGGCACAGTCTCCATCGAAGCTAAGCTCTTGATGTTCAGTCGGAGTCAAATTCCCGTTCTCAGGGCGGGATCGGTTGCGAAGAGAATTCTTTCGCCCGGCCGCAAATTTTGCAATGTGCGCTGGACGGCGACTGCCGTGCGTCGCGAGAGGTCTGCATCGACCTTTGTGCAGAGGTTACACGTCATTAGTTCCGATGTCTCGTCGTCGATTACGCCTTCACCCACTCGTTGTCGCTAAGAAGAATCAAGATGCTAAGGAAGTCGCTGACGGCAGTGCATCGGCGGCTTAACTGGTGTGATGACCGCCCCTCAAGTCCTTATGGAGATACCCCGGTCCCTCTCGGCCGTGAATGTCGGGTGGGAATCCCTTGATCGAGTTGGCGTGTTGCACGGAAGCCGGAGTTGCGCCTTCCTTCAGCGAGGCATTTGCGGAATTCGAAGCGCCGCTTCCTGTGTGCGGGGCCTCTGCGACAACAAATACGCCAAGCACGAGAAAGGCGAGGATCGCGATCAGCACAAGATTCCAGCGCCGGGATCTGGCGACGGTCCCCGGTGGGGGCGCCGCAAAACTCCACTGTAGGGGGCCATAATTACTTCTGCGCATTCTGAGTTCCCCTTTGTCGGGCCCGAACTTCAACCATACCTCCTTGCTTGTGTCTCGCTGCACTCTTGCTCACGCTCACCTGTATAATAAGATGTATCGTATTACGATATGGTTGTAAAGACAGGAAAAGACGTAAAAAGGAGTGCCAAGAGATATTGTCAGTCTTTGCGCGGCAGCTAGTGCGCGTGTTTTAGATGCTTGTCAAAATAGTCCATGAGAATTTCGAACGTCTTTTGCTGGATCTCGTCGGGTTTGTAGGAGCCGTCGGGCTGATTCATGATGAAAACGTAGCCGTGAGTCGGATGGTCGAAGCTGACCCATTGCGCGTCTTTGTCTGCTTCTTTCATCCATTCATAAGTCAGCTTGAAGATGCCTTGCTGATGATCTTTTTCGCGGCCGAAAATCAGAATCGGCGTATTGATGCGCCGGATGCGCTCCATTCCTTCGGCTTTGTTCGCATTTTTCCGCGCCACTTCAACGTCGTTGTACTGAATCTCCGTGCCTTTGCGTGGCGCGTTCGGGCCGGTGTCCACGGTCAGAAATTCATGATTGGCTGGTTCGATGCACACCCCCGCCCCGAAGGTGTACTCGCTTGATGCCTTCATGATCATCTCGCCGCTGTGGCTCACGCCGATGGCTCCGACGCCATTCTTGTCCACGTAGGGCAGGGATTGCAGATAGCGGATAGTGGCAATGAGATCTTCATGGTCCAGCGTAGGGCCAGATTTCAACATGCGTCTTTCTCCGCTGATGCTATCCGGCAGATTCTGCGGTGGCTTTGCTTGCTCGTAAGCGTACGGAATTTCGTTGCGGTAATTCACCGTGGCCACAACGTAGCCGCGCGCGATCATGCGGTCCTGCATCTGCGAGAGGCCTTCCGCAAGACGCTCTACTTTTTTCATTCCCTCGCGCCCTTCGCCCCAGCCCATCGTGATCGCGGGGAAGGGACCATCGCCTTTGGGTTTGCGGACAATGATGGGCAGGTAAATCTCATCACGCGTCAAAACGAAAGTGTAATCGGCGGGCGTGTCCGTTCCTTTGAGCGGCTTGCTCGCGATCACATAGCCGTGAGGGGGGATCGATTCGGCGGGAGGCTTTCCGGTGCTGAGCTGCGCGTGAGCCGTTTTCAGCGTCCCGGGCACCGCCCATATCGCCGCAACCGAGGCGCTTGTGATTAGCGAGACGGAAATACGGTGGTATTTCATGACAACCTCCCTTGGCTCCAGGCAAGAATGAGGACGCTCCGTGTGTTATGGCAGCCCTCTGAGCATGGCGCTTCTATCACTGCGCCTTGGAGGCGTCAAGGAAATTGCTGTCTAGTGGCCGTGCTAAGACGACCATTTTTGGTTTGCCGCCCATGATCCCGCTGTTGTTTCCCGGAAGGAAACTCTGAAGCGCGGATTTCAAATCTGCTTCACTTGGGCGCTTGCCGGCGGGCTCGCGTTTGGATTGTACGCTCAAGAACCCTCCGAGCCCGAACCTCCTCGACCGCGGGTCTTGACCGAAGCGATTCCCATGCCGGGTATCCAAGGACGCTTCGACCATTTCGGCTTTGACGGGAAAAACCAATTGACGTTGGGAAACAACGCCGTGGAGATTCTCGACATCAGCGCTCGCGTGCGCAGCCACAGCATTCCCGGAATCCCGAATCCACAAGGGCTGGTCTCCGGCGGCGCCACGCATAACCTAGAAGCCTGATCCGGCTGTTTCGGAATGGCTTTTGGGCGAAAAGAACTTGTCGCATTGCTTCCGCAGCGAAGGCGTCTCCGGTCATACCAATAGACCAATATCCCTAAGCTCGACCTTCCATCGGTTGCTTTTGTGCATAAAATCAATGGAATCGCTTGACAAGCGTTCTCGTATGGTGGTAGAGCGTCTATACCTATTTCGTTCCGTGGGGGGGAGGTCTTCATGCGGTCCAAGAGTCTCCGGAACACTGTACCTGTGAACCAACGCCTTTCCAGGCTTGCGGTGGCTGTGACCGCGCTTTTCGCGATCGCGCTCCTTGGTAGCCCTGCAAATCCGCAGGGCAGCACCGGCCGTATCCTGGGTGTGGTCACCGACCAATCGGGCGGTTTCGTCGCCAATGCCAAAGTCACGATTACGGACGTGGCCCGAGGTGTCACGCAGAATCTGAATACCGACTCCGATGGCGCTTACGCGGCGGTCAACCTTCTCCCGGGGACCTATACCGTTCGCGCCGAGTACAAAGGATTCAAAACCTTCGAGCGCAAAAATGTTCTCGTGGAAGTCGGCAAGGATGTGCGCGTGGACGCAGTGCTGCAACCGGGCTCGACCAATGAAACCGTTGTCATCACGGCAGAGGTCCCGATGGTAGACACCACCTCCACAACGCTGGGCGGCACGATCAGCAACGAAATCATCAACGACCTCCCCTTGAACGGCCGCAACTACCAAAACTTGATTTCGCTGCGTCCTGGAACTTCCATCTATCCCGGCGGTGGTCCTTGGACGCAGACCACCAACGGCGTTCGTCCGGAGGACACCAGCTACATCGTCGATGGCGTCACCAACGATGAGTCCTTCATGGGTTTAAGCGTCACCAACGCCGCGGCGGTCCTCGGCGATGCGGCGACCCTCATCCCTATCGACGCCATTCAGGAATTCAACACCCAGGTCAATCCGAAAGCGGAATTCGGTTGGAAACCAGGAGCCATCACCAGCGTCGGCCTCAAATCGGGCACAAACGAGGTACATGGTACGGCATACGGCTTCGGTCGTAAAGATTCCTTTGACGCACGCAACTACTTCAATCCTGCGGGCACTCCCAAGACGCCCGTCGAGTTAGAGCAATATGGAGGTAGCTTTGGGGGGCGGATCATTCCTGACAAGCTCTTCTATTTCGGGGCCTTTGAGGGACAGATGTACACCGTGGGCAATGCGCTTCCCGGACATGTCCCGACAACCGCTTCGGTTGCAGGCGGCGGTGGTAACGGCTGCGCCGCACTGGCGACAGGGGACTGCACAATCAGCATCGCGGATGCCACCGCTGACCTCAAAGCTCAAAATCCTAGCTTCGTTGTCAATCCGCTCTCAAACTATTTGCTGGGTTTTTATACCCCCAACGCTTCACAGGGATCGTTTGTATCGCTCAACTACCCCAATGTGAACAGTTCAAAAAACGCCCTTGGCAAAGTGGACTACCACATTAGCGACCACAATGCGCTCAGCGGATCGTATTTCTTTGGCAATGACACCATAATCGGCATGGATTTCAACGAGCTACTGCCACAGTTCCGCACCAGAGTCCATTCCCGAGCGCAGGCATTAGCTGCGCACTGGGCGTGGACCCCCAGCTCAACTTGGGCTAACGAATTGCGGGGAGGTTTTACGCATTATACGCTTCAGATTTTGCCGAACGATATTTCGACGAAGTACACGATCAACACAGGAATCACGAATCCTCTGTTAAACGGCATACCGAATGTAAGAATTACCGGCCTCACAGAATTGGGAGCCTTCCACAACTTTCCCAAAATCGTGGGTCCGGATAAGGTCTACGACTTTATCGATCAGGTTTCCAATTTGCGTGGCAAACATGCCTTTAAGTTTGGCGGCGAATTGCGCCGGGACTTAGTGCATCAGGCAACGTTCCGCGCAGGCAGAGGGCGAGTCAAGTTTAATTCGTTCGAAGATTTTCTAAGTGGTGCAGTGCACAACGTCAATTTTCTTGCAGGCGACCCCACTAGGAATATGTCGCAATGGCTCTATGCTGGTTACGCGCAGGATGATTGGCGCATCACGAAAAGAATTACTCTTAACCTCGGCCTTCGCTACGAGTTCCAGGCGGTTCCCACGGACTCCAGAAATCTCCTCGGCAACGTTGATATAGCCACTGGTGCATTTGAACAGGTAGGGAGAAACATCAGTTCAATCTACAACCCTGACCACAAGAACTTTTCGCCACGCCTTGGAGTGGCTTGGGATGTGACTGGCAAGGGAACAACTGTCGTTCGCGCTGGCGGCAGTATCGTCTATAGCCTCCTCACCATGAGCACTTTCATGTCCCAGCAAAATACACAGAATACGGTTACGCTCGGTGTTGGTACCGTACCCACGGGAGCCACGCTCATTTACGGGGCGCAATGCGCGAGCGGCTGTCCTGGTATCGGGAGCATTTTTGCTACCGGGGTCACGCTCTCCCCAACCAGTCCCAGCAACCCTGTGGGGATCACCTGGAAGGATCAGACCACGGCCATCTATCCCTCCAGCATAACGAGTCAGGTCCAGTGCGGAGACGGCCTCCGAAACGCCAACCCTTGCGATTCGTTTGCGATGAATCGCAACTTCCGGACTCCTTATGTCGAAAACTGGACGCTTGGGATCCAGCATGCGTTTTCGGGAAAGCTGTCTATCGATGCGACATATGTTGGCAATCATGGCGTCAAGCTGCCTGGCGTTGTCGATCTCAATCAACCTGCAGCTGGTTCGGGATGGACGGCCGCCGACATTGCTGCGGGCGCGGCGAATAATGACGGCAACGAGCAGCTTCAGCGCCCCTACACGCTCAACGGCAAGGCCCCCTACCTGGGCTTTCTCAACTATCTGTCGAATTTCTACGGCTCTACCTACCATGGTCTGCAGACCACGCTGACAGCCAGAAACTACCACGGTCTCGATTTTGTGGCTGGCTATACCTACTCACACGCGTTGGACGATCTGTCTTCGAACTGGGTGGCGTTCCTTCCCATGGATAGCGGGCGTCCCTTGCTGGACCATGCCAGCAGCGATGAGGACATTCGCCATCGCTTTACATTCTCCATAACTTACACTCTTCCCGAGATGAAGACTAAGAGCCAGCTTTTGGAAGGCTGGCAGGTCAATACCATCATCACCTTGCAAAGCGGCCAGCCCTGGAACATCAATGACCAGTCTTTTGATTTCAGCGGGACGGGTGAACTGGCCGACCGCTGGAATTTCTATGGCAATCCCTCTGACTTTAAATCCCAAGGGCCTAATGGACTTCCCTATTTCCCAGGCACTAGCAATTCAGCGTGCGCTCAAAAGGCAGCAGCTCTTGACGGAACAAACGCGATTCAGCCCTTCACGACAGCCCTCGGCATTGCCGGTTGTTATGCCAACGTCAATTCTATCCTGATACCGAATGGGCTGGGCACATTTGGCACTCTCGGGCGCAACGTCTTCCGCGATACCGGCTTTCGCAACGTCGACTTATCCGTCAGCAAGAATTTCAAATTCGGCGAACGCCTCCGGGCACAATTCCGCATTGAGACGTTCAACATCTTCAATCACCCCGACTTTGCCAATCCCAATGGCGCGACCAGCGGTTACGGGCAGGGAGCTTTCGCTGATCCCTCACAGCCCGGTTCTTTCGGCTGTGGTTGCGCCACACCGGATAATGCCGCGTTTAATCCTGTGCTCGGTTCCGGCAGCAACCGCGCCATTCAGTTGGGTTTGAAATTTATCTTTTAGGTTTCCGCTGTTTTGAAAGGCCAAGCGAGAGAAAGGCCGGCCTCCTGCGGCCCTTTTTTCGCACCGCAAAAGAGAGCGACAGTCCCGGGAGGACTGCGAAGCATGGGACGTTCCGTTACCTCTGTGTTTGCTATAGGCATGTTCAGTTTCGGCTTCTTACTCGCGAAGCCCATCGAGCAGGGAAGTGCGGCGGTGGGAGAAGCATCCGTTCTCCAAGCCGACCGCGAATTTGTGCAAGCCGCTGCCAAGGGCGATAGCGCCTCCGTCGCAAAGCTTCTTGACGCCGATTTCACCTGGACCGATGCCGAAGGCAAGACTTTCTCTCGTGTCGAAGTCCTTGGCGCACTCCCCAAACCTGCGCTCGGCGACGAAGCCGGTGCGCATCAGGTTCGCCAAACGCGCAGCCACGTGGAAGCCATCATGGCCGACCGCGACAAGGTCCACGTGCTTCGTCTTTGGGTCAAGCGCGGCGCCGCCTGGCGCTTGCTCGTCTATCACGAAGTCGCCCTCGGCCGTCAGGAAGCAAGCGCGCACAGCACCGGCGTGACTGACTGCGAGAATCCCTGTAAAACGATTCCCTACGAGCCAAAGAACGAAGCCGAGCAAGCCATCATGGCTTCCTGGCAGGCGCTGGAAACGGGAGTCACGAATCACGACGCTGCAGCATGGGCGCCGCACATTGCGGAAGAGTTCGCTATGCTGAGTTCCGCAAACGATCATCCGCTCACCAAAGCCGATCGCATCGCCACACTGAATTTACAGAAGCAAACCGGACGCGGTACCGCTCCCGCCCCGCTCGTGTCCGCGCAGATGTTTGATTTCGGCGACTCGGTGATCATGACTTGCATGCACCAGCCGTACACCGGGAAACCGGTCCATGTCAGCCGCTTGTGGATCAAACGTGACGGCCAATGGGTAATGTCCATCAGCTTCCAGACGACGATTCACGCTGCGCCGGCAAAGACGTAAAATACCTGTCGCTTTCGATCCGTGCGCGAAGCCGACTGGCAACGAAAGTTTACCTAACCTTGCGAATGCAAATGCGGAGCCGCAACTTTTCACGTATGACAACGTGGTCGGGCTTCGTGCAAGCCGCGAGCGCCTTCATGTTTCGCGCCATTTGGGTTCATCGCGAAGCAGGCTGCGCCCCTTGCTTTACCAGGAAGTCCAGCAAGTGGAAAAATCAGAGCCTCTTCCCTTCTACGCCAACCGCCGTGGGCGCCTGCGAAAATCCTTGCAAATCCATTCCTTTCGCGGCGGAAACGCAGTCGGAGAAAGAAGCCATCGCTTCGTGGCAAGGCGTGATGCGCGCTATGGCTAATAACGACGCGGATGCTTACGCTAGCTTGATTGCCGATGAATTTACGGCCACGGACACGCACCGCGACCGCCCGTACACGAAATCGGATCGCCTCGCACAGATCAGAAAACAAAAGCTCGCGCTGGCGCGTTCTGTTCCGCCGGAGTTGACCAGCCCGCGTAGGTTCGATTTCGGTGAAACGGTGATGATGATTGCCCGCGAGCAGCGCCCGGGCGCCAGGTCGTATTTCAATACGCGCATGTTTGTGAAGCGCGGCAGCCGTTGGCAGATGCTTTTCAGTTTCAATACCAGGATTGAGTAGAATGGACCGGCTGGAGCGAATCAACCGGAGATGACTGCAAACCCCGTCAAAATCGGCATCGTAGGCCTCGGACGCTGGGCCAAGGTTTTGACGCGCGCGGCTGCGAGGTCCGAAAAGATCAAAATCGTCACTGCGTTCAGCCGTTCGGAGGAAAAGCGGACCGCGTTCGAGCAGGACACTGGCGTGCCGACGGTTCCCGACCTGAAGGCCATGCTTTCGAACTGTGAGGTCGAAGGCGCTATCCTCACCGTTCCCAACGAGCAGCACTTGGCGGTCGCCGCAGAAGTCGCGAAAGCCCGCAAGCACGTCTATACGGAAAAGCCCATCGCCAGCACTCTCGAAGAAGGATTGGAAATTGCCGCGCTGGAGAAAAAATACGGGATCACCGTCACCGTGGGCCACAGCGCGCGACTCATGGGCGGCATCCGGAAAATTCGCGAAGCCATCGACCGCGGCGAACTTGGCCGCGTGGCCTTCATCGAAGCCAATTTTTCCAACGAGCGCGCGCTCGAGCTGACTCCCAAGACCTGGCGCTGGTACAAACACCGTGCTCCCGGCGGGCCGCTTTCGCAGCTCGCCATTCATCAGTTCGACGTGCTGCATTATCTCGGTGGCGAAATCGTCGAAGCTAGTTCCATGGCCTCGAAACTTTCTCCCGTGGGCGCCGAAGTGGACGATCAGTCCATGACCCTTCTGAAATTTGCCGATGCCAAAGTAGGGTACGTCGGCTCTTGCTGGACCTCGCCCGGTGTCTTCGCCGTTCGCGTGTTTGGATCGAAAGGTTTGCTGCACTACGAAATCGACTTCGAGACCTGGGACACGCCCGATCAACTCCACAAGCGATCCACGCTGTATATTCAGCGAGGCAAGGACGGCTACGCGAAGCGCGAAGAATTGAAAGTTCCCGAAAGTGACATGTTTCGCGAGGAGCTCGAAATGTTTGCGGAAAGTTGTCGAACCGGAAAGTCCAGTGAGCTCAGCGCGGACAACGGAAATTTTGCCGTCGCCATTGTGTATGCCGCGCTTCGCTCTCTCGAAAACCACGGCCGGGGCACGCACATCGCCGACGTCCTGAAAGAGGCACAAGAGCATGTCGCCGAAAGACTTCATGATGTTGCCTAGCCGCTACTTCATCGACCTGACCCAGCCGGAAATCGCCGCGCAACTGAAAAAGCATCCGCTCGTCATTCTTCCGCAAGGTAGCGTCGAGCAGCACGGCCCGCATCTTCCCTCCGGCACGGATATTTTTGCTGCCAACGTCATCGCTCACGCAGTGGCCGAGCGCATGGACGGCCTGGTCTTGCCCGGCGGCCCGCTCGGCGTCACTCCGTTGCACATGCCGTTCGAAAGTACTATCACACTTACGCCGGAAACCTACATGCGCGTGGTCATCGAAACTTGTGCTTCCGCCGCGCAGCACGGTGCAAAGTATCTGCTCATTCTAAATTGGCACGAGCTGAACGTTTCGCCGCTCGGCGTTGCTGCCGAAACGCTGCATCGCGAGCACGGCATGACAGTGCTTACCGTGCAGGCCTGCTTTGTCGCGGAAGAGCTGTTTGGCAAAGAGTGCAACGGACTCACGCACGGCGGAGAGATCGAAGCCTTGGCCGTGCTCGCATACCGCCCGGAACTCGTGCATCTCGATCGCATCGACAATTCTTCTGATCATGCGCACGGCCAGAAAATGGATGCCCTGCGGCGTACGCGCAGTTATCAACCGGTCTTAACCGACGTTCGCTCGATCGCTCCCACCGGTTGGTACGGCAGCCCGCAAGGCGCTACTGTCGAAAAAGCGCAACGCATGCTCACCGCCGTCGCGGACTCCATCGCTGCAAAATCCACGGAAATGTTTGCGCAGCTCGACGAGCTCCGGGGCGGCATCGCTGAAATAAAAACGTTGAGCAAGGCACGCTGATGGCTCGCGTGTTTACGCAAGCCGAGGCCAAGCAACTCGGTCTTTCCGGCCGCAAAGCGCTGGAAATCGTCTCCGGCGAAAGGGGCTCGCGCGGTGTCACGTTGCGCCTTGCCGAGATTCCTGTCCCTCAGCCTGGCGAAACTCCTCGTGGCCCGCACCAACATCACGAGTTCGAAGAATGTATTTACGTTTTGTCCGGCATCGGCACGACATTCGCCGATAGCGGCGAATTTCCGCTCAAGCCCGGCGATACGCTCTTGATGCCTGCGGGCGAAAAGCACGTCACGCGTAACACCGGCACCGAGCCGCTCCTGCTCCTTTGCTTCTTTCCCGTCGCGGACGTTGCCAAAGGCACTGGGGAACCCGGAGCTTCCCGCAAATCATGACCGTCGACGTGCTTTGCCTGCGCCCCGAAGCAGATTTTCTGCGCACGGGTGCCTCGCCACCACCCACGCTCAAAGTCGTCTATCGCGCTCCGGAGGACGCCGACGTTCCGTCACTGATGAAGCAAGCTCGCGCCCTGGTCATTCCCGCGGTGGGACCGAAACTCGCGTCAGGGCTGTTTCAGAACGGATCGATAAAATTCGTTCAAGTCACCGGCGCCGGTCTCGATCGCTTGGACCTGCCGCTCCTGAAGCAACTTGGCATTGCCGTGGCTAATGTTCCGGGCGGCAGCAACCAAGCCGTCGCCGAGTATGTGGTTACCGCAGCTTCGGTTCTTCTGCGCCGTTTCGCCTGGGCCGACGCAGAAATCCGCGCCGGACGGTATCACGAGTTTCGCGCTCGCATGGTCACGGATAATCTTTCCGGCCTCGACGGCCTCCTTGCTGGTGTTGTGGGTCTCGGCGTCATAGGCTTGGCTGTTGCTGAAGCGCTCCGAAAGAATGGCTGCAACATTGTTTATTTCGACCCCACTCCTCGCGATCCAAAAGCCGCTGCAGCTTGTGGCGCGAAATCCGTCCCGCTCAACGAGTTGCTGAAGACCGCCGACGTTGTCACCTTGCACGTTCCGCTGCTCCCTCCCACGCATGGCCTTATTAGCGCGCGCGAACTCGGGCTGATGAAGCACGGCGCCATTCTCATCCAGGCTTCGCGCGGCGGCATCGTCGATGAAGCCGCTCTCGCCGCCGCCCTCAACTCGGGTCACCTCGCCGGCGCCGCCGTCGACGTGTATTCCACCGAGCCTCCCGCCGACGACAATCCGCTCCTCACTCTCTCCGGGGAAGCTCGGCGCCGCATCTTGTTCACGCCGCACATCGCCGGCGTGAACCGCCAGGCCTCCACTTTCCTTTTCCGGTCCGCTTGGCGCAATATCGAGCGCGTGCTTCTCGCCGACGAACCGCCACTTGATCGCGCTTGCTGAGGTACAACGTGAGCCAGTTCTCGACGCGTGTGCCGCTGTCCGCACCCAGTCAGGAGCAACGCGCGTGACTGCCGCCAAGCCCGCGTCTCCACGCAAGCCTTGGTACGCCGTCCTTTATATTCAAGTACTCATCGCCATCTTCACTGGCATTCTCATTGGTCGCTTTTCTCCAAAAACCGGGGTCGCCCTCAAGCCGCTTGGCGACGCCTTCGTCGGACTCATTCGCATGATGATCGCGCCGGTGATTTTTTGTGTCATTGTCCAGGGCATCGCGGGAATGGCCGATATCAAGAAAGTCGGCAAGGTCGGCATCAAAACGCTGATTTATTTCGAAGCCGTTTCGACGCTCGCGCTGGTCATCGGCATCATCGTCGCCGTCGCGATTCACCCGGGCGCCGGACTCAACATCAATCCCGCCACGCTCGATCTCAAGGCTGCCGCGGTCTATGTTGGCCGCGCCCGCGAAACCGGCTTCATCCCGTTTCTTCTCAGCTTCATTCCGCACACTTTTGTGGAGGCCTTCACTGGCGGCGAGGTTCCTCAGGTTCTTCTCATCTCCGTCCTCACTGGCCTCGCCATTGCTTCGCTAGGCGAGTTTGGCGCCCGCGCGCTGCGGGCCGTCGAAGTTGTCAACAAAGTCGTTTTCGCGATCATTCGGATGATCATCCGCACCGCTCCGCTTGGCGCTCTCGGCGGCATGGCCTTCACCATCGGCAGCTACGGCCTGGCTTCCCTTTCGAATCTCGTCAAGCTCATTGCCACGTTCTATCTAACCAGTCTGATCTTCGTTGTCGTTGTCCTCGGAGCCATCGCGGCTTTGGCAGGATTTTCTATCTTTCGTTTCATCTCCTATGTCAAGGACGAACTGCTCATCGTCCTTGGCACCAGCTCTTCTGAAACGGTTCTGCCGGACATGATGCGCAAGCTCGAAGGTCTCGGCGTGTCACGCTCTGTGGTCGGCCTGGTTTTTCCCACCGGCTACGTCTTCAACACCGACGGCACCAACATCTATCTCACGCTCTCCGCGCTCTTTCTCGCCCAGGCCACCGCTACGCACCTGAGTTTCGACCAGATCTCTGGCCTTTTGCTCTTTGCGCTCCTTGCTTCGAAAGGCGGCTCCGGCGTCACTGGAACGGGCTTTGTGACCCTTGCCGCCATTCTTACCGCGATCCCAGCGATCCCTGTTCAAGGACTTGCGCTATTGGTCGGCATCGAGAAATTCATGAGCGAGTGCCGCGCCCTCACCAACGTGATCGGCAATGGCGTCGCCACGCTGGTCGTCAGCCGCTGGCAGGGTGAACTCGACTCCGCCAAGCTCCGCGAAGTCATGTCCCAACCCTCCGAGCAGGCGACACCACCAGCCGCGTGACGAGGGTATTTCACGCACCGCACATCAGCGCTGTCATTCCGAACGCAGCGGGCTGACCCTGTCTTTCCACTTCGCCCCCGCGAAGTGGTCCGCCCGAGCAGTGGGGAATTTCTCCTCGACTGAACCGCGACGCATGGCGATCGTTTCACCCGTCACCAAGCACTGAATTTGGGTTTACAATGCTTCGGCGTGGCAGACGCCTCAACCCGCGTGAACCGCGTCTGTCACCGCTGGAGGCTCCATGAACGCGGCTCTCCTCGATCGTCGCGCTTTTCTCAAAGCATCCTCCCTTGCCGGTGGTGGTTTTCTTCTCGCCTATCATCTTGAGCCCGCCGCTAAAGCCCTTGCTGCGGCCGCTCAGGCTGCCGCGCCCCAGCCGCCCGCGCCCGCATTTCAGCCGCTCGCTTTTGTCCGTGTTGCTGCCAACAATCTCGTCACCATCATGGCCAAGAATCCTGAGATTGGTCAGGGCGTCAAAACGAGTTTGCCCATGCTCATCGCCGAGGAGCTTGACGTCGATTGGAAAGACGTGCGCATCGAGCAAGCCGACCTTGAAGAAACCAAGTACGGCCCGCAGCGCGCCGGCGGGAGCACGGCCACGCCCATCAATTGGGATCCACTTCGCCGCGTAGGCGCTGCATGCCGGCAGATGTTTGTCACGGCCGCCGCGCAAACCTGGTCCGTCCCCGAACCTGAGTGCGCGACTTCTTCCGGTCACGTCATTCATCAGCTCACAAAGCGCACACTCACTTACGGCGCGCTCGCGGAAAAAGCCGCGATGCTTCCGCCCCCCGATCTCAAAACCGTCAAGCTCAAGGATGCCAAGGATTACAAAATCATCGGACGTCCCACCCCCGGCGTCGACAACCTCAGCATCGTCACCGGCAAATCGCTCTACAGCATCGACTTCAAAGTCCCCGGCATGTTGTATGCCGTCTATGACAAGTGTCCCGTGTACGCAGGGAAGTGTGTGGGCGCGAACCTCGACGAAATCAAGTCCATGCCCGGCGTGAGCCATGTCTTTGAGGTCGAAGGCACCCAGGATTTGTTGGGGTTGCACTGGGGCGTCGCCGTCGTTGCCGACACCTGGTGGCAAGCGAATGCCGCGCGCAGGAAATTACGCGCGCAATGGAACGAAGGACCCACGGCGCAACAAAGCAGCGAAGGCTTTCAGAAGCGCGCCGACGAACTCTCGAAGCAGCCGCCCTCGATCACTTTGCGCAAGGACGGTGACGCGGATGCCGCGCTGCAATCCGCTGCGAAAATCGTGGAAGCCGCCTACTCTTATCCTTTCCTCGCGCACGCACCGATGGAGCCGCAGAATTGCCTGGCGCATTATCACGACGGCAAACTCGAATTCTGGTCGCCTAGCCAGACTCCCGAATCTGGCCGCATGCAATGCGCTAAAGTTCTCGGCATTCCGCACGACGACATTATCGTGCACATGAAGCGCGCCGGGGGTGGTTTTGGCCGCCGCCTCACCAACGACTACATGCTCGAAGCCGGCGCCATTGCCAAGCAAGTCGGCGTTCCCGTAAAGCTTCTTTGGACGCGCGAAGACGATTTTCACCACGACCACTATCGCCCCGCCGGTTTCCACTACCTCCAGGGCGGTATCGACGCTTCCGGAAAGCTCGTCGCCTGGCGCAATCACTTTGTCTCCTTTGGCGAAGGCGAACAGTTCGCTCCATCTGCCAATATTCCCGGTAACGAGTTTCCCGGCACGTTCCTCGAAAACTTTTTCTTCGGTGCTTCGTTGATGCCTCTAGGCGTTCCAACTTATGCGTTGCGCGCACCACGCAGCAACGCCTTTTGCTTCGTCTTCCAGTCTTTCGTCGACGAACTTGCGCACGCTGCCGGGAAAGATCCCGTGCAATTCCGCCTGGATCTGCTCAGTCTTCCGCGGGTGTCCAATCCCAATGCAAAACCCGATCCTTTTTCGAGCGACTTGGACGCCGACCGCATGATCGGGGTTCTCAAACTTGTCGCCGAAAAATCCGGCTGGGGCAAGCGCCAACTCCCGAGAAATACCGGCATGGGCGTGGCCTTCCAGTTTGCACATCGCGGCTATTTTGCGGAAGTTGCCGAAGTGCAGGTTGAAGGAGGCAGCAAACTAAAGGTCAACAAGGTTTGGGTCGCGGGCGATGTTGGCAGCACGATCATCAATCCCAGCGGCGCGGACAACGAAGCTCGCGGTGCCCTGATTGATGGCCTCAGCCAGGTCATGTCCTACGAAATCACGATAGATGGCGGCCGCGCGGTGCAGAGCAATTTCCACGAATATCCGCCTGTGCGCATGAACCAAATTCCGGCGGAAATCGAAGTGCATTTCTTGAGAACGGACAATCCTCCGACCGGCCTTGGCGAGCCCGCGCTTCCTCCACTGCTGCCCGCGGTGTGCAATGCCATTTTCGCGGTTACGGGAACCCGCATCCGCTCGCTGCCGCTTTCCAAGCACGGTTTTTCGTGGGCGTAACGGACTATTTAAAAAAGGTTGCCCTGCTCCATCGGAGCGAAGCGAGAATATGCTTTGGCATCGAAGCGTAAGTTATTTTTCAGCAGCGACTTGGTGTGCAGCCTACTTCCGCGAGTTCAAGCAGGACATCGCGCTGACTTTCTCTTCCGCCGTCTCGTAGCTCTTGCTGTTGCCATCTTTCATTGACAAGAACACCCAATCGCTGGTTTCTTCCGCGGTCCTGCTAAAGTCAAAAATGTAGGTTTCGTTGCGGCTGATCTGATAAGTGATCGTGCGCATCAGGATGGGGTAAACGTTTTTCGTGGTGTCTTCGAGCGGTTGCCCGCACCGCGCCAGCAAGTGTTCCGGCGTCACACCGGCCACCGCCTGTTCCTGTTTTCGCTCGCGCTTTTCGCTGAACCACGCGAACCCGCGCTGTGCCGCCGTGACCAGTACGATCAAGCCAACAATCGTGCCCACAACCATCAGCCACAAGCGCTTGGTTTGCTCCAAAAATCCCACAAACTCCGCCACCGGCGAAGACCCGCTGCGGGCGCTCCCGGGCGAAACCGTTACCGCTGCGTAGCGCGATTGCGTGGGGGCTTCCGCGGCAGGTTTTCCCGCCAGGGACTCCGCAATCTCTTTTGCTTCGGCTTGCCGCTCCGCAACCGCGGCCGCAGTGAGTTCGCTCGAGGAGGGATTTTCTGCCTGTCTTGTATGGTCCATGATTCCCCTGCCTTTCCCTCTGTGCTTTCATCATCACGCCGAGCCCCTCCGGCCGCTGCGTATTTTTGAGTATTCCCAGACAGTTAATTACCTGCACTTCGGAACAGGCGGTCAAGGCTCCGCCTTCGCCTCGTGACGGCGGTCACCCACGCTGGTGCTCTCGACCGCAGCGTTTGTCCACCAGCGCTCGCATACTGTTTTTGGAACTGACGGAGGTTGGTTATGCCGCTCCACCGCTTGGTGCATCTTATCGAATCACATTCCCAAGAGCTGGCAAGCGAACTTCTTAATCGCGTTCACCAGTCTCCCCATCTCACTTCGTTCAGCAAAGTGCCGGATCACGAGCTCCGGCAGCGCGTCCACGAAATCTACAGTCATCTCGGACAGTGGCTGATGTCCCGCACCGAGGGCGAAATCGCGCGCCAATATGCCGAGATCGGCGCGCGGCTTCGAGCAAGCCGAGCGCGTCGAGGCGGCTTTCGCTTCCACCGCGAGCTAGCTCCTTCCTCGGTCAGCAAGGCCCGGATGCTTCGTTCCAGCGACGATCTGCCCAGCGCTGGGCCTTCTTTTCTTTACGCGGCTCTCGTGTTAGTTGTGGCCCATATCCCGCTGCCACAAGCGCGACAATTAGCCATAGCGCCGCCGCGTACACCGCGTACCACGCCGTTTCCTGCCTCGCCGTTACCGCGCCAGGACTGAGCACCACGAGCGAACCCGTCGAGCTGGCGTGCATGAACTGAGCCAAGGCTACGCTTTTCGTGTTCGCGTAAATCCAAGCAATCAGCACGCGCATCGCGGTCATCGCCGCCGTAAACGCCAGGAAATACCCGAGCCAGTGCGCGCCATGCGGCGTCGCCGTTCCCAAATAGTCGATCACCGGAATGTGCCAGGTGCCCCACAACATAGCAAGCGCGATGGCCGCGCCCAGCCCGTTGCCCGTTCGTGCCATTTTTGGAAACGCGTAGCCCGTCCAGCCAATTTCCTCGAACAATCCGGCCACGATTCCAAACGAAACTCCCACAAAGAACCGGTTTGGCGCGTATACCGGCGAGACGAGTGTCTTCAAGCATAGAAGCACGGTGAGCATCAGTGCAGGCGGAAGGAGCAACGTCGCGTACCACCGCGCGCCGGCCCGAATCCGCCGCATCCGCGAGAACAGATCCCTAACCCGCTGCCTCCATCCACAACTCGCGTTAGCAGGATTCCGCTTACCGCCGGCCCCAGCAACATCACCGGAAACATCAGGATCCCGCTGAATTTCGGCACGGGTTCCCCGCGCAACAGTCTTGGCGCCACCACTGCCAGCGCGCCCAGCCAGGAAATGGCGAACGTGAACACAAAATAACTCGCGACCGCGTGCCGCCTCACCAGCCCCTGTTCTTTTCCGGACTGTGCCATTCTCGAATTCCTCGCCGCCGTTTGTAGTCTCGACTTCTCCAACCGGGTAGTAGAATCTCATTCCCGAATTTGTACCTCCCCGTCGGGCGCTAAGAGCATACACTGTGACCGGCCTGGGCGGGGTTAGCGCGCAAGGAGGCAGGCGATGATGTGGAAGCGCACTCGGGCAGCGTGGACTGCTGCAATCGTGTTGGCCTGTGCGGTCAAAGCGGTTGGTGATACGCCGCTCACGGTGAAAAATCTGCGCTGCGAATACAAAGTAGATCCGATGGGGATCGACGTGCGAAAACCGCGGCTGAGCTGGGAACTGGTGAACCCAGAAAGAGGCGTGCTCGAGACCAGCTACGAAATCCGCGTGGCTCAGTCCGAAGCGGATCTTGCAAAAGGGAAACTGCTTTGGGACGGCGGCAAGCAGGCTTCGCAGGCGTCCATCCAGGTGGAGTACGGCGGGCCCGCCCTTGAAAGCCGCAGAATTTATTACTGGCAGGTGCGCGTCGCCGACAATCACGGACATTTGTCCGATTGGAGCCAGCCCGGGCATTGGGAGATGGGGCTGCTCCAGGCTGCAGATTGGAAAGCAAAGTGGATTACACCCAATCTCGCCGAGGATGAGACAAAATCGAATCCCGCGCCCCTGCTGAGAAGGGAATTTTCGTTCGACAAGAAGGTCGAACGCGCTCGTTTGTACGCAACGGCAATGGGACTCTACGAAATGTCGCTCAACGGCAAGCGCGTCGGTGATGAATACTTCACACCGGGATGGACCGCCTACGATTTTCGCTACCAGTATCAAACCTACGATGTGACCGGTTCGCTGAAGAACGGTACCAACTGCCTGGCCGCCATGTTAGGCGACGGTTGGTTTCGCGGAAGGCTGGCTTGGGACGATAAGAGAAACAGCTACGGAAAGAAATTGGCGCTCCTCGCGCAACTCGTCGTCACTTACAAGGACGGCACACAGCAAATCGTTGGCAGCGATGACGGATGGAAATCGGCAACGGGTGCGGTCCTCGAATCCGACATCTATAACGGCGAAACCTACGACGCGCGGCTCGAACAGCCCGGCTGGAACGAAGCCGGATTCGACGATAAGAATTGGAAGTCGGTAACCGTTTTGCCCACACCAAAAGCAAAACTCGTAGCTCCCGCGGGACCTCCGGTCAAAGCCATGGAACAGATTACGCCGGTGAAAGTTTTGAAAACGCCCGGAGGCGATACGGTCCTCGACATGGGACAAAACATGGTGGGCTGGATCCGCTTCCGACTGACCGCTCCTGCCGGAACCACCATCACCTTGCGTCACGCGGAAGTGCTCGACAAAGCGGGAAATTTCTATACCGCCAATCTGCGCTCGGCTGAGGAAACGATTCGCTACACCGCCAAAGGCCAGGGAACGGAATCGTTCCAACCGCATTTTACTTTTCAGGGGTTTCGTTATGTCTCGGTGAGCGGCTGGCCCGGCGAAGTAAACCCGGAGGATTTTACGGGCATGGTTGTGCACTCGGCTGTCGCGAGGACGGGCTCGTTCGAGGCTTCCAATCCTCTTCTCAACCGGTTGCAGCACAACATCATCTGGGGCCAGAAAGGGAATTTTCTCGATGTGCCGACAGACTGTCCGCAGCGCGATGAACGTCTCGGCTGGACGGGCGATGCTCAAGTTTTTGCGCGCACCGCGTCGTTCAATCACGACACCGCCGCGTTTTACACCAAGTGGCTGAAAGACGTCGCGCTCGATCAAGAGGACGATGGCGCCGTGCCCTTCGTGATTCCTAACGTTTTGTCCCATGAAACGAGGAAGGGGGCGGCGGCGTCGGCGGGTTGGGCGGACGTGGCAGTGATCGTTCCGTGGGTTGTGTATCAGTCGTACGGCGACAAAAGAATCTTGGAAGAGCAATACCCGAGCATGAAAGCCTGGGTCGAGTACATGCGGCGGCAGGCCGGCGAGAAATCTATCTGGAACAATGGTTTTAGCTTTGGAGACTGGCTCGCTTTTGCGACTACCAACGCCGATTATCCCGGCGCAACCACGGACAAGGATTTGATTCAGACGGCTTACTTCGCGCGCTCGACCGCGTTGCTCGCCAAGACC
>WNGI01000624.1_pt1 | contig 40686 bp, 35 predicted proteins | sample 5400621 | NCBI WGS metagenome assembly WNGI01 (sample SAMN13153374, study PRJNA577476) | soil metagenome | isolation source: 20 cm soil or saprolite under Garry oak tree replicate 1 | place: USA:California | collected 2016-06-15
TGGCGTGGACGTTTGCGTTCGAGGGTGTGGCCGCGACGCAAGCGCTCCAGGGCGAGTTCAAGTTTCCGCCGACGAACATGCCGGCGATGCCGAAGACGTGGTCGGACACCGTCGGCGAGGTCGAGCGCGTGTTCAAGAAGATGGCCGACACGGTCCGCAAGGCGGACGACAGTGATCTGAATTCGACGATCAAGTTCTATACGGCTCCCAAGCAGATGGGCGACGTGCGCCGCCAGGATTTCCTCTGGCTCATGCTGAACGACATGATCCACCACCGCGGCCAGTTCTCCGTCTATCTCCGGATGGCGGGCGGAAAGGTGCCGTCGATCTACGGCGGGTCCAAGGACGAGCCCTGGCATTGAGGATTTGAGCGGACAAACCGGATAGAACTCGTGTGGGCTCTCGCGTAACATTCTCCACCATGAGTCCCACTGAGCGTTGGAAAGCCGTGATGGCAAGGGATCGCCGGTTCGATGGCGCATTCGTGTACGCGGTGCGCTCGACCGGGATCTATTGCCGCCCGTCCTGCGCCAGCCGCCGCCCGCGCCGGACCCAGGTCTCGTTCTTCCCGATCCCCGAAGCGGCAGAGCGCGAAGGCTTCCGCGCCTGCCGCCGCTGCCATCCTGCCGATGCGAATGGCACCGATCCAGCCGTCACCCTGGTGCGCGAAGCGTGCCGCGCTATCGCGGCCGGCCAGACGCCCCCCGGTGATCCACGCCGGCTCGCGCGCGTGTTCAAGCGCATCCTGGGAATCACACCGCGGGCGTACGGCCAGGCGCAGCGAGTGGCGCACTTCAAACAGGAATTGAAACGGAGGAAACAGGTGAGCCCCGCACTCTATGAAGCCGGGTACAGCTCGACGAGCCGCGTCTACGAGCGGACTCACGAGGAGCTCGGCATGACGCCCGCCACCTACGCCCGTGGCGGCGCAGGCGTGGAAATCGTCTTTGTCACGCGGTCGACGCCGCTGGGGCGCCTGCTGGTGGCCGCCACCGATCGCGGCGTTTGCCGCGTCATGCTCGGCGACAGCGCCGCGAAGCTCGAGGCCGATCTCCGCGGCGAGTTCGACGCCGCGGACGTGCGCGAGGATCAGAGCGGCAAGCTCGCAGGCTACGGCGAGGCCATTCTGTCCTACCTGGACGGGACCGAGCCGCATCTCGATCTGCCGCTCGATATTCGCGCCACGGCATTCCAGCGGCGCGTGTGGCAGGAGCTGAGGCAAATCCCGTTCGGCGAAACGCGCACCTACGCCGACGTCGCGAAAGCGATCGGACAGCCGCAGGCGACGAGAGCAGTGGCGCGCGCGTGCGCGACGAACCCGACGGCGCTGGTGATCCCCTGCCACCGAGTTGTCAGGGGTGACGGAGAGCTTGGTGGATATCGTTGGGGAGGTGAGAGAAAAAAAGCACTGCTTGAGAAGGAACGAGACGTTGAGTGAGACGCCGAGAGGCCGAGAGGCTGAGGGGCTATGAGGACCGAGCTTTGAGGAGAACCCCTCACTCCTGAAGACTCAGAGCCCCTCAGCCTCTCGGCCTCTGAGCGTCTCCCTAATTCACTGGTATCCAGTAGCTGACCTTCACCGCAAAGAAATTATCTCCTCGAGCACCGAAACTATCCGTTAGATCCCCGAATCCTACCAGCCGAGCCGTCGGCTGGTATCCGAACTTGTTCTGTGCCCAGACAAGGTAGAGTGTGCTGCCGGGTCGCCATTCCCAGCGCAGCACCGCATTGCTGCGGAACGACAGAATGTTGAAGTCGGGATTCGAGATCCGTAGCGTGTCGGCTCCGCCGTTGTCCGTGATCGTGTAATCGCCCGCGGCATCGCGCGCGAGCGTGGTGCCCCCCCCGCTGGTGCCGTACTCCCGCAGCTGGAAGGTGCGCGCCGCCGCGAGCTCCCCAAAGCCGTAATAACGCCCGCTTGCGGCGAACGGCTCGCCGTACAGCTCGAGCGTCAGATCGGGGCCGATCGTATAGTTGGCCCGGAGCTGCATCAAGAACGTGCTCTGGTCGATCCGCGCGAAGACGTAGCGTGACCCGTACGTCGCCGCCGGACCGCCGCCCGTAAATGTGGTCACGTACTGCCGAGGCGTGATGTCGCGGAGATAGTTCGGCGTAGCGGAGAATAGAAAACGGGTGGAGGGGCGGAGCGAGATCTCGCCGCTCAAGCGGTAGGTCTGGCCGTTCAGCTCATCCTCGCCGTAATAGACCCGGCCAACCCAGGAATTCTTCGCGCCAAACTTGCTGGCAAGCCGCACGACCCAGTTCCAGGACTCGGGCGTCGCCATCTCAGGCCCACCGCGCGTCGCCGAATGATCGAAGGCGCGCGTCTGATAATCGACGTAGGAGCTCAGGTCCCAGAAATTCTTCAACACCACTTCGCCATATAGCTCGGTGAACAGCACCTGGCGATCGCCACCAAAGTCGTATTCGGTGAACGAGCTGAGCGACACGTTGTAGTTCTGGAACCAGGCGCGTGGCTTCGTCTGACGGTAGATCACCCCGGCGAAGGCATTGCGGCCGTCGGCATTGCCGAGCCGCCCGGCATCGTTGGGATCATACGCGGGCGACTCCCAGCCGTACTGCAGATCGTACAGCCAGTTGCCCTTGGTCTTTCTCCACCACAGCAACGCCGTAGATCCGGTGAACGAGGTTCGCGACGGATCGTAGTCGATGTAGCGCGCGTCGGGCCGCTGGAAATAGTGCACCGAAGAGCTTTGCACGCGGTTGATCGCCGCCGAGTCACCGCGCAGGTGCGTGAACCCGAGCCAGCCACGCAACTCGTACGCGCCACGGTCCCAGCGGAGAATCCAGTCCGCGCCGCCGGCGTACGCGCGGCGCGTGTAGGACGGTTCGAGCAGGCTGTCGAGATCGCGCTGCACGGTCGTGAGCGTCACGCCCACCACCGATTTCGACGCGCCGAATTCCTGCTGCAGGCGCGCCACGCCGTATCCCGCCGGCGACGCGACGACGGCGCGGCCAAACGTGCTCGAGGCCGTATCGAAGGTGCGGGCCGCTTCGCGCCCCGTGACGGCCGTCAGGACGCCCAGCGACGTCCCGCTGGCAAGCCGGCCCGTGATCTTGGCTGCGCCCAGGATGGTCGCGTTCTGGGGACAGTCCACGAAGTCGCCGCTCGCGTTGCACGATGGACGCGCCCCAATCCGCCGGGAATAGAAGTAGCTCGGCCCGTTGCCGCGCAGCAGCTGGTTGCCCTCGGTGAAGAAGGGCCGGCGCTCGTCGAAGAAGACCTCGAACGCCGAGAGGTTGACGACCGCCGGATCGGCCTCGACCTGCCCGAAGTCGGGGTTGATGGTGCCGTCGAGCGTAATGTTGGGACCGAGACCCATCTTGAGGTCCGCGCCGGCGCGGGCCGCGAGATTGGCGCCGCCGTTGAACGGGTCCGCCGCGGGGACGTCGCTCTGCAGGCGCGAGTCCGTGGCCGCGTACGGCATCAATTCGAGGCGGCGCGTCGGTTTGATCCCCTCAATGCCGACCAGCTCACCCATGAACGACGACCAACCCGTGCGATCCCGGGGGACCGCAATCCAGAAGACATCTTCGCTGGTCGCGGGATTCCAGTGGTCGACGTTGAAGCCCCACACTTGGACCGGCTTGTCCGTAAAGCGCAGCTGCGAAAACGGGATCCGCATTTCCGCCGTCCATCCGAGGCCATCGATGGCGGCTTTCGCTTCCCACACGGGGTCGAACCCCCGATCAACGACGTCCTGGTTGTCGGAGGCGTGATACCAATCGAACCGCACGCCGGAGGCGGTGACTCCGAAGGAGTACGCCGTGCGCCGATCGTGGTAGCTGTCGAATGACACCCAGAGGTGCTCGGCCTGGTACGGGTTGTCGCGCCGCGACAGCGGCGCCTGAATCTTGGACGGATCGCGGCTGAACATGCGCGCGCCGATATACAGGGCGTCGTCGTCGTATAGGATCGCGAGACGCATGCTGTCGGAAGGTGGCGCGCCCTCGTGTGGCAGCCTCTGCACGAAGTCGCGGATCCACGCGGCCTGCGCCCAGACCGGTTCGTCGAGCTTCCCGTCGACATTGACGCCCGCGCCGCGCCCGAGACGCACCGCGCGTATCTGTTTCGCCGGGGCGGGGGCGACGCCACTCGACTGTGCCGGCGCGGACGTCGTGCCGCCGCCGAGCAGGGCGGCCAGCACCACGCAGGCGCGGAGCGTCAATCGCGTTCCAACGCGTCGTACACTCGGCCGCGATCATACGACGACGACATCGACTGGACCGCACCGCGAATGGCCGCGCGAATCGTGTCGTCCAGCTTCACCTTCTCGATCACCGCGATCAGCAGCTCGGCCCGCTCATAATCGGAGGAGAGCGTCTTCGCCGATTCCAGCACCGCCAGGGTCACTGGACGGGGCATTTCGCCGCGCTCGACTATGCTGCGCAGTGTGCGGCCGTGCTCATAATCGGAGCTCAGGTTACTGGCCGCGGCAAAGAACAGCGGCCGCAGCGTATCGTCGAGTACGTACGAATTCCCGACCTCCGTCAACAGCTCCGCCAGCTCGTAGTCCGAGTTGAGCGTCTTCGCCGAGGCCAGCACGTTGGCGAGCATGCCGGCGCTCATGCCAGAGCGCTTCACCACGGCGTCCAGCACCCGCCGATGCTCGTAATCCGACGACAGCTTGTTGGCCGCCTTGAAGAACGCGGGCCGAACAGCGTCGTCGATCGGACGGGCATTGTTGAGCTCGATCAGCAGTGTGGCCAGCTCGTAGTCGGAAGACATGTCGCCCGCGGCCTCGAGCATCGCCGTTTCGGCGGCCGGCGTGAGGCCCGGTCGCGACAACGCCGCGGTCAGCACCCGGTGGCGCTCGTAATCGGAGCTGATCGATTTCGCCGCGGCGACGAAACCCGCCTGCATCCGCTCGCTGAGCGGCTGCGCCTTCGCGACCGTGATCAGAAACTCGGCGAGCTCGTAATCGCTGCTGATCGACTGGCCGGCCATCGTGACGAGGCGCTCGTAGCCCGCGGCGTCCAGCTTGCCGCTCTTGACCGCCTCCTCGTAGTAGATCCGCCGCCCGTAGTCCCCGGAGATTTCTCCCAGCTCGGTGATGAGCCCTTGAATGCCGCGGCGGTCGAGAATCCAGCGAGCGCGCTCCTCGGCCATGAAGCCGCTGCGCCGGAAGAGCAGTGTCAACGTCTCGGCAAGCCAGGTGCGAGCCTCGTCGTCGAACGGCTTGACGCTGCCATCCACCTTGTACTCGCGCTCGAGAGCGCCACCAGGGCCGCGTTCAATCGTGAGCCGCCGGTCGCGAGCGCCGTAATCGACCTTGATGACGATCCGACCGCCCGAAGCCAGCGTGGCGATATCGGTGAAGTCGTCGTTGAAGGTGAACTTCCCGTCGCCATCGAAGCTGATGGCGCAATTGCCCGTCGTGATGCTGATGGTGACGACATCCCCATCGCCTTCGTGGCTGTGGCTCGAGCGCCGTGCGCCGGACCCGCTGCACCCGCGCAGTGTGTCCGAAGCAGCGACCCGCCGCCGCGACGCCGCGGTCGCCAACATCGCGTGTTTCCCATTGCGCCATGGTGACGGCAGGGGCCCGATGGTGTCGATCGAAGCGGCGGATGATCTCGGCTCCGCGATCCGCGGGGCCGCGGCCGCGAGCGGCACCACGACGACGATTGCCGCAATCCAGGCCGGCACGGCCGACCGGGCCGACAGCGTGTCGCGACGCCGGCGCGTGTCGAGCACATCGAGCAGCCGCGTCGCGAGCTGCGCGGGTCGAGCCATGGCGACGCTGGCGAGCACGGTCGCGCGCGCGGCCCGCAGGTCGCGCGCGATCTCGAGCAGATGCGTGGCATAGACGGACGGCGACGCGCCGGCGTTCAGCACATGATCGTCGCAGGCGCGTTCGCGCTCCTCGCGCAGTCGGGTCGCCGCAAGCCAGACGAGCGGATGGAACCAGTACACCGCGCAGCCGACACGCGCGACGAGCTGCGTGAGGAAGTCGTGCCGCTTCACGTGCGCCAGCTCATGCAGCAGCACGTCGCGCCGGCGCTCCGCGCTCCATTCATCGGCGTCGGAGGGGATCAGGATCGTCGGCCGGCGAATGCCCCAAGTCATCGGCATCGCGGGCCCGCTCGCCTGCCGCAGCCGGACGTGCCGCGCGAGACCGAGCTCGAGCGACAACTCTTCGACGAGCAGCAGCCAGCGCTCATCCCGCACCGGCGTGGTGATCCGATCGAGCCACGCGATCCGCGCCAGGCCAACGGCGAGCAGAATCAGGACCGCCGCGACCCCGCTCAGCCAGACCGGGAAAATGAGCGTGGTCCAGTTCGGCGTGATCCGCCAGCGCACGCTGCCGACGTCAGTCGTCGTCGCGGGCGGCGTGGGACTCGGCGTCCGCGCGACGGCGGTCGAGGGTGCGGCGCTCGACGTGGCAGTCGGAGCGGGCGTGACATCGCGCCCGCGATGCTGCGGCATCTCGTTCAGGTCGAAGGCCACCGGGACATCGAGTCGCGGCCAGCCGGCGACGCGCCAATTCGGGAGCAACGCGGATGCCAGGGGCAGTACGAGCACGGCCCCGCAGGCGAGAGTCCACACCAGATGACGCAGCGAAGCTGCGGAGCGACGGAGCAGCAGGGTCACGCCGCCCGCGAGCAGGAGGATGATCGTCGACTTGACGAAGGCATCAGCGAGAATGGCGATCATGTCAGCGGCCCTCCTTCCGCGCGTCGGCAATGAGCTTGCTCAAGCGTTCGAGCTCGGCGTCGGAAAGACGTGTGGAAGAGAGATCGAGGAGTGCGGCGACTGCCTCTTCCGTCGATCCATCGAAGAATGTGTGGAGCACTTGGCGGAGCGCCGACTGCCGCGCGCGCTCGCGCGGCACCGTCGGCAGAAACACGTAGCGGGGACCGTCCTCTTCATGGCGGAGATGGCCCTTCTCCTCGAGCACGCGCAGCAGCGCGCGCACGGCGGAGTAGCTCGGCGGGTCGGAGAGCTGCTCGAGCACCTCGGCGGCAGTCGCCCGCCCCGCGCGATAGATGAGATCCATGATTTCCCGTTCACGACGGCTCAGCTGCGTGTTCGTTTCCTTTGACATCGCCGCCCCCTCCAACCGTTGTATGCTAAAAAACTAGCATCTTATGCTAAGAAAGTAGCATTGGGCCGAGCGTTGTCAAGCAGGGAGGGCTACGTTACGGGAAATCCCGGAGGCCCCTATGAGCACCCTGGCCGTCCCGCTGATCCTGCTGTCCAGCCTCGCCCAATCCCCCGCCCCCGCCCCCGCCCCCCGCGAGCTCGTCGCCCGCGCGGTCGCCGCGATGGGGGGAGAGCCGGCAGTGCGCGGGCTGCGTGGTTCCGTGATCGACTTCTACCAGGCGACATTCGCCTTGGGGCAGGAAGAGACGCCGGCCTCGCCGGCGCGAGCCAATTTGACGATCGGCCGGCAGGTGACCGACTACGCGGGCAACCGCGTGCTGTTCACAACCGAGGGCCGCAACCCAACCGGTGCTGTCAACACGGTTCGCCGCGTGATCGCCAGCAGCATCGGGATGACTGAGACCAACGGCGTGCCGGCGCCGGACAACCCCGGGCAGGTAGCCGCCATCGAACGGTTCATACGGCGTACACCCGAGCGATTGCTCGTCACAGCACTGGATAATCCCGCGGCCTTGCGGCCCCTCCCCGCGCGCCGCTGGCGCGATGAAACACTCGCCGGTGTCCGCTACGCCGCGGGCGCGGACACGCTCGATCTCTTTTTCGATCGCCGCACCGGACTGCTCATCCTCACCGAGACGCTGACCGACGATCCGGTCCTCGGCGATCGTGTCACGCGCACCGCGTACACCCGCTGGCAGGACGCCGGCGGGGTGCTGCTTTCGCGGCAGGTCGACATCGAGGTGAATAACCGGCTGCAAACTCATAGCGTCGCCACGGCCATCAGCACGAATCCCGCACTGTCCGATAGTATGTTTGCGATTCCCGACTCTATCGCCGCTCGCGCGCCGCGCAGCGACCCTACGCCGCCACCGGTGGTCGTGACGCTCGTCGAGCTCGCTCCGAACGTGTGGCGCGCCGAAGGCGGCTCCCATCATTCGCTGATCGTGGATCAGGGCGCCCGGCTCGTCGTGGTCGAGGCGCCGCTCAGCGCGATGCGCATGGAGGCAATGCTCGACACACTGCGCTCCAGATTCCCCACCAAGCCCGTGGGCCTGGTCATCAATACGCATCATCACTGGGATCATTCGGGTGGGTTGCGCGCCGTACTTGCCGCCGGCGTGCCCGTCGTGACGCACGCGCGTAACCTGAGCTTCGTACGGTCAATCGCCACGGCGCGGAAGACCGTTCGTCCGGACGTGCTGTCCCGGCGCCTCGGCCCCGCCCGCTCCCCGCTTCCAGCGATAAGCGCGGTGGAAGACAGCCTCGTCATTGGCAGGGGTGACGGGCAGGTCATTGCATACTGCCTGCCCACCGCACACGCGGAAGGGATGCTCGCGATCTACGTCCCGTCAGCCAAGATCCTGTTCCAGAGCGATGTCGTGAACGCCACGCCGAACCCAGCCGCCGCAGGCAGCGCCGAGCTCGTCAGGTTCGTGAAGGCCCGCGGGATTACCGTCGACCGCGTCGCTGGTGGGCACGGCGTCGTGCTGCCGTGGGCGGATGTGGAGCGCGCTGCGACCCCGTAAACTGCGAAAGGCTTCGTATTGACAAGTACGAAGCCCCTCGTATTGAGTGAGGTCCCGGCCCAACAGATCTTCGACCAGACGCTGCGACGGCCCTAGGGCTGACGGGCCTCGCTGGTAGTGCTAGCGGCGTTCTGGCTGCCGAGCCGGTGCTGCTGGTACCAGCTCAGCATATAGAGCTGCGTCCGCAGGAAATTGGACGGCTTGGAGCTGGTGCCGTGGTATTCGCCGTTGAAGCGCAGCATCACGACGGGAACCTTCAGCATCTTGAGCGCCGAGTAGTACTCCTCGGTTTGGGGGATCGGCGTGCGCAGGTCGAGCTCACCCGTCATGAGCAGTGTCGGGGTCTTCACGTTCCCCACGTAGGCGAGCGACGACTGCTTGATCCACTGTTCGGGCTTTTCCCAGAACGGCGCATCGAAGAAGCCGTAGGTGAACAGCGGAATGTCGGTCTCGCCCGCCATGCTCATCCAGTCGATCACCGGGCAGCGCACCGCCGCCGCCGCAAACCGCGTCGTGTGGCCGATGACCCAGCTCGACAGCACGCCGCCGCCCGAACAGCCGCCGACGTACATGCGCTGCGTGTCGATGTACCCGCGGTTGACGACCGTATCGATGCCCGCCATGAGATCGTCATAGTCCACGCTCGGGTACGCGCGCTCGATCGCATTCCCGAACGGGCTGCCATACCCCGTGCTGCCCCGCGGATTCGTGATCACGACGACGTAGCCGTCCGCAGCGAAGTTCTGCAGCTGATAGCTGAACGCCCCGTTGTACATGCCGTGCGGCCCGCCGTGGATCTCCATGATGAGCGGGTACTTTTTGGTCCGATCGAACCCCGGCGGCTTGATGATCCAGCCCTGGACACGCGCGCCACCGGTCGACGCATACCAAACCGTTTCCGTCGAGCCCAGCCGAATGCGGTCCAGCACGTCGGCATTCACGCTGGTAAGGCGAGTGACCGGCGCGCGACCGCCGGCTTTCAGGCTGAACCGGGCGACGTCCGGCGGATTCGTGGCGTCGGTGCGAACGCCGACCGCGGTGAAATCACGCGCGACCGACGACAGCGACAGCATCTGGTCCCCGTCGGTCACTTTGCGATTGCCGCCGCGCAGGCCTGCGAAATACACGTTGCTCGTCCCCTGCTCTGCCAGCGCGAAGAACACGCCGCCGCCGTCCGGACTCCAGCGGACGTTGCCAGGATCACGATCGTACGTGGTGAGGGCTCGCATCGCGCTGCCATCGATACCGACCGTCCAGACTTCGTCGGCACGATAAGAGAAGGTGCCGTACTCGTGACCGGTGAATGCCACCGTGCGACCATCGGGTGAGACGACCGGGTTTGTCCAGCCGCCCTTCTTACTGACAAGTGGCTTGATCGTGCCGCTCTGCACGTCGACCGCGTAGAGGTACGACTCGCGGTAGCGATAGTCGGCGTCGGGTTCGCGCAGTCCGTCGAACACGATCGTGCGGCCGTCGGGCGTCCAGTCGTAGTTCGGCGCGCCGAATCCGCCCAGCTCGCTCGTCGCGAAGTCGCCGGTCGTGAGCTGGCGGGGTGTGCCCCCTTCAGCGGGAACGAGGAAGATCTGCGTCGTTCCTTGCTCGACGAAACCGACGCGATCGCGGCGATAGTGCAGGCGATCGACGATGCGCGGTGCGGGCGTCCACTTCGCGCCTTCGGGCGCCATCGGCATCGAAATCTTCCACGGCGTCTCGCTCTTCACGAGCATCGTAAATGCGAGCGAGCGGCCGTCGGGCGACCAGCTCAGGTTCGAGGGATTCTCGCTCACATGCGTCACCTGCGACGTCGCGCCCTCAGCGTCCATCCAACGCACGAAAACCTGGGTCCCCTTCGGCTCCCCATCGGCGAAAAACGCGATGCGGGTCCCGTCGGGCGACCAGCGGGCATTGGAGCCCTTCACCAAGAACCTGTTCTTCGAGCCGTCGGCATTCATGATCCACAGACCCGCATCCCAGCGGTCCTCGACCTTGTTCACCCAGCGACGCGTGTAGACGATCCGCGACCCGTCGGGAGAGATCTGGGGCTCGGCAACCTGTTCCCAGTCGAGATAGTGGCTGACGGTGAGCAAGGTGTCGGATGCGGTTTCTTGACTACGGACAACGGATGGAACGACGAGCAGGGCGGCGAGAAACACGGAACGCATGGGACCTCCGCGGGCGGCGGTCGATGAAAGAGGAATGTCTAAAAGCAAACGCGCGGGACCGTGTTAGGCCAGGGCGGATTTCGGGACGCCGATGAGGTAGGTGCTGCGTAATGGAGACCGTGGACCCCGAAAATTCCCGAAGTCCCAATCGTACGTGTCCAACCCTCGCACCAGACCCGCGAGCTCGGCCAGGGAATAGGTACGCAGGCACGAGACGATCCCGTCAACCGTGCCGACGAGCGGCAAGACGGGCGGCAGGTAGGTCCACAGCAAGCGGGACCACCGCCAGGGCCGGATGAACGGCGCGAGCGCCAGCGTCCCGAGCCACGTGAAGGCGATAAGCGCCATTTCCAGCGGCGCGCGGCGCGCCACCTCGAACACCCCGATGCCCTGGCGGTGACGCACCGCATCCTCGAGGATCGCGCGCGCCTCGACCGGCCGGAAATGATGGAACGCCGTGAAGATCGTCCGGAAGCCGTCGAGCTGCTCTGGGACCTTGCGGGCGTCTACGGACTCGGGATAGAACGACATGTCGCGCACGCCGCCGCGATGGGGATACAGGTCGGTGAGCAGAACCGGAACACCGACCTGACCGGCCAGCCTGCTCCACGGCCCACCGGCGCCCGAACACAAGTCCACGATCCGGCGTGCCTTCGTCCGCTCGATCGCGCGGCGCAGGAGCGGGCCGGCAGGATCGTAGGCGCCGCCGAGGTTCACCGTAAACGCCAGGAAATCGGTCAACGCGTCGCGCAACGACTGGGGGCAGGACGCCAGGTCGTGAATTTCGACGAGATGCAGCCGCATCAGCGCAAAGTTACATTTCGCGTCACGTGAGCCTCCGCACCACGCCGTTTCATTCCCGCACGGGTCCATTGTCCGAAGGTCAGGCCTGGCGGCGCTGGGCCGGTTACGTCGTCGCGAGCTCATACGAGCTGTCGCACGACCGCGAATATCACGCGATTCGGAACGCCGCCGCCCTGTTCGACGTGTCGCCCCTCTACAAATACCTGATCACCGGCCGCGACGCAGCTCGGCTGCTCGACCACATCGTCACGCGCAATGTCGGGAAGGCCAAAGTCGGCCAGGTACTGTACACGCCGTGGTGCGACGATGAAGGCAAGCAAATCGACGACGGGACGATCTCCGTGCTCGGCGAACAGACCTACCGGATGACGTCGGCGGATCCGACGCTGCGGTGGCTGCATCTGAACGCGTCCGGTCTGGATGTGAAGATCGAAGACGTGTCGGAGACGACCGCAGCGCTCTCGCTGCAGGGCCCCAGCTCGCGGGCTATCCTCCAGATTGCCGCCGAGCGCGACCTTTCGGCACTGAAGTACTTCCGCCTGACATCCGCGAAGATCCGCGGGATTCCGGTCACGATCTCGCGCACCGGCTATACGGGGGACTTGGGATTCGAGGTCTGGGTTGATGCGTCGCAGGCCGTCCCGCTCTGGGATGCCCTGATCGAAACAGGCACGCCGTACGGCATCACTCCGGCGGGAATGTTGGCGCTCGATGTCGCGCGCATCGAAGCGGGTCTGTTGCTGATCGAGGTCGACTACTTCTCCTCGCGGCACGCGATGATCGAGGCGCAGAAATCCTCGCCGCTCGAGCTGGGACTTGCCTGGACGGTCGCCACGGACAAGGAGCGCTACAACGGCCGGGCGGCGCTCGCTGCCGAGCGCAAGCGCGGGCCATCGTGGCAATTCACCGGCTTGACCGTCGATTGGGACTCGCTCGAGAAGCTGTACGCCGACGTTGGCCTGCCGCCGCGGCTTCCATCGCAGGCCTGGCGGATGAGCGTACCGATCTACGACCCGGGCGGACACAAGCAGATCGGCTACGCAACGAGCGGTGGCTGGTCGCCCCTGCTCAAGCGCTACATGGCGTTGGCCCATCTCGGCTCTGAGCATAAAGCGGGAACCGAGGTGCGGATGGAGGTGACGGTCGAGCATCGGCGCAAACAGGCGAAGGCGTTCCTGACGCCGCTGCCCTTCTTCAACCCCGAGCGCAAGCGAGCATGAAGAGATACGACGTCATCGTCATCGGTGGAGGCCATAACGGCCTGGTGACGGCGGCTTATCTCGCGCGCGCCGGGAAATCGGTCCTCGTGCTCGAACGCCGGCCCCTTGTCGGCGGTGCAGCCGTCACCGAAGAGATCTTCCCCGGCTTCAAGTTCTCGATGTTTTCCTACGTCGTCAGCTTGCTGAGGCCGGAGATCATCCGCGACCTCGATTTGCCGCGCCATGGGCTGCACATCCTGCCGCTCGAGAGCACCGTCACGCCGATGGAAAACGGCGACTACCTCGCCGCCTGGGCCGATCACGACGAGACTCGGCGCGAGCTGTATCGCCATTCGCCGCGCGATGCCGAGGCGTACGATGAGTACGGCCGCCTGATGCACTTCATGGCGCAAGCGGTGAAGCCGATCCTCGGCATGGTGCCGCCCGACCCGACGTCGTTCGCACCCGGCGACCTCGCCGGCCTCCTCAAGCTCGGCAAACACTTCCGCGGCCTCGGCGCCGAACGGCTGCATGCGCTGGTCAAACTGATGACGATGAGCTCGGCGGACTTCTTGGACGAGTGGTTCGAGACCGACGTGCTCAAGGCGACGAAGTCGGCCAGCGGGATCATCGGCACGTTCCTGGGACCCCGCTCACCCGGCACCGCCTACGTGCTCCTGCATCATTACATGGGTGAGCTGGACGGGGTGTTTAGGGCCTGGGGATTCGCGAAGGGGGGGACGGGCGCGGTGAGTGAATCCATTGCATCCGCCGCGCGCTCGTTCGGGGCTGAGATCAAGTGCGATGCCGGCGTGTCGAAAGTCACTGTTCGGAATGACAAAGCCGCCGGTGTGGTGCTCGAAAACGGCGACGAGATTCCGGCGTCAATCGTCGTGTCGAGCCTCGACCCGCGGCGCACGTTCCTGCAACTGGTCGAGTCGCATCACCTGCCGGCCGATTTCGTCTCGGACATCAAGCGCTTCAAGTTCCGCGGCTCGTCACCTGCATGCCCGACAGCGCAGGAGGGCGACTGCATCGCGGCGCCGTCTCGATCAGTCCGAGCCTGGACTACGTCGAGCGGGCGTACGACGACGCGAAATACGGCGAGTTCTCGCGCCGGCCGTACATGGATATCGTGTTCCCTTCGATGATCGATCCCGGGATGGCCCCGCCCGGCAAGCACGTGATGTCGATCTTCGTCCAGTACGCGCCCTACCACCTGAACGGCGGCTGGACCGACGCGAAGCGCGAGGCATTCGGCGATGCGGTCGTGAACACGCTCGAGGGCTTCGCGCCCGGGTTCAAGTCACTCATCCTGCACCGGCAGGTAATCACGCCACTCGACATCGAGAGGATCACGGGGCTGTCGGAGGGCAACATCTTTGCGGGCGAGCTCGCGCTGCATCAGCTCTTCTTCCTGCGCCCGGCGCCGGGCTGGGCAAAGTTCGCGACGCCGGTGCGCGGTTTCTATCAGTGCGGATCCGGTACGCATCCCGGCGGCGGGATCATGGGCGCGTCGGGACGCCTCGCGGCGCTGACCGTGCTCAAGAACGGCCGATGAGTTACGACGCGATCGTCATCGGCGCGGGTGCGAACGGCCTCGCGACTGCCCACTATCTCGCACGGGCGGGAAAACGCGTCCTCGTCGTAGAGCAGCACCAGAGCGCCGATCCCTCGGTCGACATCGGTTGGGTCCCGGACGCCGTCATCCGGGACCTCGGCCTGACCGGCGCCGGGCTGCGGATCGAAACGCCGGATCCCTGGATCACGGCGCCGCTTCCCGCCGGCGGCACCCTCGAGCTGTCGCGGGACATCGGCAGATCCGTCGAGGCGATTCGGCGCATCAGCCCCGCTGATGCCGCGAAGTGGCCGCCCTTCTGCCAGCGCATGCGGACGCTCGCGAGCGTGCTGGAGCGCCTCTATCTCGTGCCGCCGCCCGACATCGAGTCGAACGACGTCCGTGAGTTGACGCGCATCGCCGGGCTCGGCCTGTACGTTCGCCGCCGCGGGAAGCAGACCGTCATCGATCTGGCGCGGATCCTGCCGATGTCGATCGCCGAGCTGCTCGACGACTGGTTCGAGAGTGACGCCCTGAAGGGATTGCTCGGCGCGCTGGGCATCTGGCACCTCAAACAGGGGCCGCGCTCCGGCGGAACGGCGTTCAACTTCCTGCACCATCATGTCGGCTGTGCCGCCGGAGTCTTCCGGCCGGCGCGTTCCAACGTCACGCAGACACTCTCCAAGGTCTCGGGTGTGGAGATTCGGCGCGGCGCGCGTGCGACGGTCCTCGCGAAGAACGGGAAGGCCACTGGTGTGGTGCTCGAGAAAAACGGAGAGACGATCCAGGCACCGCTCGTCGTTTCGAGCGCCGCGCCGCGCGCCACCCTCCTGCCGCTCGCGATCGAGCTCTACCCGGACTTCGCCCGCGCGGTCAGCAACATCAAGGCGCGCGGTGTTGTCGCCCGTGGCACCCTCACGCTCGAGCAATCGCCAGTGCACTCGACGTTATGCATCGCCCCCTCGCTCGACTATCTGGAGCGGGCCTATGACGACGCCAAATACGGCAAGGACTCGAGCGCCCCGTACGTCGAGGTGCAGCGCACGGATGGGCGAGTGGAGGTTCATGTGCAGTTCGTCCCGCCTGGCACGCATCACGCCCTCGCGGATCGCGTGGCGCAGCTCCTGAAGGTTCGGTCCAACCAGGTCGCGCTGCAGCCGGTCGAGGAGAGCCTCTACCACGGAGAGCTCACTCTCGACCAGATTCTGTTCATGCGTCCGGTCCCGGGCTGGAGCCGCTATCGCACCCCGATCGACGGGCTGTATCTGTGTGGTTCGGGGACGCATCCAGGCGGCGGAATTCCGGGGGCCGCGGGGCGCAACGCCGCACGCGAGATCCTATGACATTCCTGAAGACGACCGAGAGCTATCAGCAGGGCGCGCGGACGCTGCCCGGCCGTTACTACACGGCGCCGGAGGTCTTCGCCGAGGAGCAGGAGCGCATCTTCGCACGCCATTGGATCTGTGTGGGGCGCGACGCCACGCTGGCGGCGCCGGGCGACTACTTCGTCGTGGAGATCGCGGGCGAGAGCATCATCGTGCTGCGCGATCAGTCGGGCGAGCGGCATGCGTACTACAACGTCTGCCGCCACCGCGGCACGCGCCTCTGCGAAGCGCCCAAGGGCCGGCTGTCCGAGACGATCCAGTGTCCGTACCACGCGTGGACGTATGCCCTCGATGGCCGGTTGATCGGCGCACCCCACATGAACGAAGTCGAGGGCTTCGACAAGAAGTCCTACCCGCTCCACACCGTGGCCCTGCATGAGTGGGAAGGCTTTCTCTTCCTCAACCTCGATCGGGATGCGGTGCCCGGTCCGCAGTGGTTTGGACCACTCAAGGATCGATTTGCCCACTACAACCTTCCGCTGCTCCAAACCGAGCGGCGGATCGAATACGCCGTGCGCGCCAACTGGAAGCTGATCCTGCAGAACTACAACGAATGCCTGCACTGCCCCACGATTCATCCGGAGCTTTCGACCAAGCTCCCCTACACCAGCGGCGCGAACGATCTGATCGACGGCCCGTTCCTCGGCGGCTACATGGAGATCAAGGCGCCGAACGAGAGCGCGACGCTGACGGGCCGAGCGTGTGCCCTGCCGCTCGGTGATCTGCCCGATGACAGTCGCCACCGCGCGTTTTACTACGCGCTCTTTCCGACGATGATGTTGAGCCTGCATCCCGATTACGCGGTGTTCTATACGGTGTGGCCGGTCTCTGCGACCGAGTCGCGCGTGGTGTGTGAGTGGATGGTCCACCCGGACGCGCCCCGCGCCGAGGGCTACAACATTCAGGACGCGGAGGAGTTCTGGGATCGCACCAACCGCCAAGATTGGCACATCTGCGAGCGGAGCCAGCTCGGCATCAGCTCGCGCGTGTACGCGCCCGGTCCGTATTCGCCGCGCGAGAGCATTCCGGCGGCATGGGATCGCACCTATTTGAGGGCATTTGAAGGCTCTTGAAGAAGTGCTGAAGGAAGTCGCGGAACGCCTCAAGGACAACTACCCATATGGCGATCCGCTGTACGCGGGGCAGATGCTCAAGCCGCCGCACGAAGTCGCCCGCCGGGCGTACGAGATGGCCCTCAAGATCAATCCCAACAACCACGCGCTCGACGGCGGCCGCGCGAGCTCGGCCATGGAAAAGGAAGCCGTCGCGCAGCTCGCGCGTATGATCGGCTGGGGGGGGGACACGCATCTCGGTCATCTCTGCAGCGGCGGGACGATGGCCAACCTCGAGGCGCTGTGGATCGCGGGGCAGCTGCATCCGGGCAAGACCGTCCTCGCCTCGACGCAGGCACACTACACTCATCAACGCATCGCCGGCGTGCTGGGCCTGGCGTTCGAGACGGTCCCCTGCGATCGCACAGGGCGGATGGACGTGCCAGCCCTGGAGCGCCGGCTGGCAGCCGGGGGAGTCGGCACCGTCGTCGCGACGCTGGGCACGACCGCAACCGGCGCCGTCGATCCCCTGGACGCGATCGTCGCGCTACGCAGTCGCTACGATTTTCGCATCCATGCGGATGCGGCGTACGGCGGCTACTTCCTGCTCATCAAGGAACTCGCCGTCGAAACGCGGCGCGCGTTCGACAAGATCGCGGAGGCCGCATCCGTCGTCATCGATCCGCACAAGCACGGCCTCCAGCCGTATGGCTGCGGCTGCGTGCTCTTCCACGACCCGGCGGTCGGGCGGCTGTACCGGCACGATTCGCCATACACCTACTTCACGTCCACCGACCTGCATCTCGGCGAGATCAGCCTGGAGTGCTCGCGGCCGGGAGCCGCCGCCGTGGCGTTGTGGGCGACGCAGCGGCTCTTCCCACTCACTGCGGATGGAGAGTTCGCCAAGGGGCTAGCGAGCGGGCGGGCAGCGGCGCTGGAACTCCACGAGCGCATGCGGCAGGATGGGCGCTTCGTCACGGGATCGCCGCCCGAGCTCGACATCCTCATCTGGGCGCCGCGCGCCAAGCGCGTCAGTGACGCGTCCGCGCTCTCTCAGAAGATCTTCGCCGAGGCCGCGCAGCGGCAGCTGCACCTCGCGATCGCGACGTTGCCCGTGCACCTGCTCGACGTGCAGAACATGCAACGCGACCGTGACACGATCGTCTGCCTGCGCTCCGTCCTGATGAAGCCGGAGCACCGCGAGTGGGTGGATCGGATCTGGTCGATCCTCGACGCCGCCACTACTGCCGCCGGTGTGCAGCGCTAGTCAACGAATCCGGTCGAGAACCGAATGATCAGGTTCTGGCCGGGATCGAACGCGAACTCCTTGTAGCGGCTCAGGAAGCTCTTGTAGCGCTGATTTAGCGCGTTCCGCAGCGATATGTCCCCTCGCACGTTCCGACCGAACAGTCGCCTGTTGGCGCCGAGGCTGAGATGCAGGAGTGCGTATCCCGCGGTCGGAATATCGAGCGGATTCAGCCGCTTGGGACGGGCGTACATGTCGACGTCCACGGCAAGCCGGTCGCGCCATCCGAATCCCACAGTGCCGCGCACCGGCGGCAACAGCGGGAGTGGCTCGTGCGACGTGAGATTCGTGCCGCGCACCCCTTCTACGCGACCGCGCGCCACCAACCCCTGCCCGATCTCCGCTTCGACCAATGCTTCGCCGCCGAACATCTCGGCCGCCGCTTGGCCGTACTGATATACGCGCAGCGAATCGATGAAGACCGCGGTGGGCGTGATGTAGACGTAGTCGGACATGCGATTGTGATACGCCGCGAGCTCGATCCGCACGCGCCGGCCGCCGTAGCGGATGCCGAGGTCAACGCCGCGACTCGCCTCCGGCTTCATCGTGGAGTCGCCCAGTTCGTAGCGCGCCTCGCCGATGTGTGGGCCATTGGCGAACAACTCGAACAGCGTCGGCGCGCGCCAGGCACGGCCGACGTTTAGGCTCAACGCCAGGCCTGAGGTAGGCGTGAAGACCACACCCGCGTTCCCGGACCACGCCTGCGAGTTCCGGTTCTGCTCCGCGACGCCCAGGGAATCGTCGCGATCGGCGTGGAGTCGCCGTGCATCCGCACGAACACCGGCCAAAAATGTCCACTTCCCAGATCCGGGAGTCCACTGGTCGAACGCGAATGCGGCGCCCGAGACGGTGTTGGCATTCGGAACGATCGGCTCGCGACCGCTGGCGTCGTTGGTCTGGCCGACAGTCGTGATGCCGAACGTGAGACCGCCACGGTGCAAGAGCAGATCCAGCGACCCCGTCTGGAGCAACAGATTGAACGCCTCGGACTCCGTCCCGGTGGAATCGTCCGATACTTCGATCAACGAGTGACGCTGCAGCTGCCCTTTCGCTTCGAGTCGCCAGTCACCCCACGGCTTCTGTGCCGCGATCTGCAGCCGCTCATCGCCCGCCTTCCGCTCCGGTCCCCCCTCTTCGCCCGGTAGCGCATTGGCCTCGAGCAACTTGAACTCGCCCCCGTAATGAACGACCCGGAAAGCAAGACTGCTGCCCGACGACCAGCGCCAACCGCCGGACGCGTCGCCGTTGAACGCGCCGAAACCGGTGTTGTCGAGCTCTCCCGCCGGCGTGTGCAGGTTGCCTGAGCCCCGCCCGATCGCGTTGACCCGCCAGCCAAAGTTGCCCTTCGCGCCCTCGACCCGTGCGCCGAGCCCGACCTCGACGTTGTTGGATGCGCTGGACACGGTGAATCCGGTACGTGTGAAGCCCGTGCCGCCGGCGGCGTCGGGCAGCTGGTCGGGAATGACGTTGATGACGCCGCCGAGGGCGTCGGAGCCGTACAGCACACTCGCCGGTCCGCGAATCAGCTCGACGCGGCGTACGAACGCGGTTTCGACGGACGGGCCGTCCTCCTCGCTCCACGAGTAGTCCTCGAGCCGGCTGCCGTTCTCGAGCACCAGCACGCGCGGGCCGGAAAACCCCCGAATCACCGGTTTCCCGATCTGCGAGCCGGTGGTGATCGCTCGCACGCCGGGGAGGGCTTCGACGACATGGGCCAGGGAAACGCTCTGCGCCCCTCGCAGCTCGTCGCCTGCGAGTGCGGTCGCGGGCAGGGGTGAGCTCGCGGACGCGAGCGGCTGCCGCGTCGCGGTCACGGTCACGGGCTCGAGGTTGAACGCACTCGGCGTGAGGACGATCTCGAGCGCGCGTTGCCCGCCGCCAACCGAGATCTCCCGCACCGCCGGCGCAAAGCCGTGGCGCCGGACCGCGAGCGTATAACGCCCGGGGGCGAGCTCGATCCGAAACGCACCGGCGTCCGTCGCGGTGACGCTCCGGCCGAGTTCGGTGACTTCGATGATGGCTTGCGGGATTGCCTGGCCGCTGTTGTCGACGACGCGGCCGGTCACCGTATCCGCCGGCAGGATCAGGACGGACAGGAGGAGTAGGAGCATGGCCTGAATTTTATTGCAGACTATGTGCCAGAGATAGCCTCGATCGGGTCGAGCCGGGCGGCCCGGCGGGCGGGATACCAGCCGAACAAGAAGCCCACGATCAGCGCGAAAACCACGGCCAGAACGACGCCGGGGACGCTCACCGGAATGACGAACGGCTTGCCGAACTGCCGGCCGATCAGCTCGGTAATCACGGTCAGGCCTGCGCCGCCCGCGATGCCCAGCACCGCGCCCAGGAAGGCGAGGGTCAACGATTCGGCCAGAAACAGTCGCACGATCGCCCCATCGTCGGCGCCGAGCGCCTTGCGGATGCCGATCTCGTGCACGCGCTCCCGTACCGAAATGAGCAGCACGCTGAACAACCCGATGCCGCCCACGATCAGCGTCACACCGGCGATCGTGAACATGACCGCGTTCCAACCGCCGAGGACGTTGTCGGCCATCGCGAGATTGGAAAGGACTTCGGCAGCCTGGTTGTCGATCGTGAAATCCTCGGTCCCGCCGTGGCGCTGCCGTACGAGCGCTGTCCCGCGCCGCAGCACGTCGCCAAAGTCAGCTGATCCCGCCGCGGTGACGAGCGCCTCATCGATCCGCCCTTCGCCCTTGGCGTAGCGCGTCATGTACGAGTAGGGGATGTAGATACGCCGTCCGACGAAGCTGAAGTCGGCGGGAATGATGTCGAACTCGATCGGCGCCACGAGACCGATCACGCCGAACCGCACGCCGTCGATGGTGATGGTCTTACCGACCGGGTCTGCATTCCCGAACAAGTTATGGGACATCTCTTCACCGATCACCGCCACGCGGGCGCGGTTTTCAACGTCGAGCGGCCGGATGCTGCGCCCCGCGACGATGCGCCAGTTGCGGAGCTCGAGATAGCCGGCATCGACGCCGTCGATGCGTACCCGCCGGCGATCGGCGGGCGCGTTCACGACCTGCTCGTCACCCCAGTTGCGGCCCTGCACACTCGCGACGCCGGGAAGCGCGCGCAGTGCGTCGAGGTCGGTGATCCGCATCCCCGTGTGCCGCAAAGCCGCCGCCCCCTTGGCGTCTGACCGCGGCCCTTGATCGTTGATGAAAAAGCTGCGCGACAATCCCATCGCGATGAGGTCGTCGTACACCAGCGTCCTCATGGCCGCAGCCAGGGACGTCATCGACACGACGGAGGCCGCTCCGAACACGATGCCCGACAGCGTCAGGAGCGAGCGCAACTTGTGCCCGCGGATCTCGCGCCATGCGTCACCGATCAGCTCGAGCCAGTCACGCATAGCGCAGCGCCTCGACGGGGGCGAGCCGCGACGCGCGCACCGCCGGGAACACGCCGGCGATCAGGCCTACGCTCACCGCAGTCGTCAGCGAAACGGTCGCGATGAACGGACTCACCACCGCCGGCATCTGCATGAAATGCGCGACGACCCCGGTCAATGCCGTCCCCAGCCCCAGGCCCAGCAGACCGCCGATCAGCGTGACGACCAGGACCTCGGCGAGCACGTGGGCGAAGATGCCACCCGCCGTCGCGCCAAGGGCCATGCGGGTGCCGAATTCGCGCACGCGCTCGACGACCGAGGCGAGCAGGATGTTCGCGATCACGATGCCGCCGGTCACCAGCGACACTACGCCGACGACGAGAAAGATGAAGTTGAACAGCAGCAGGAACTGGCCGGCCTCCTGCCCCGCCCCCTGGCCCGACGCGCGGATGTCGAAGTCCTCGACTCCGTGCCGCGCAAACAGCAGGCTACGCACCTGCGCCTGCGCGCCCACGCTGCCTACCGCCGGACGGGCCTTGAGGGTGAGGAAGTCGAGATGATCATTGGCGCTATACTGCGTAATCGCCGTGGAGATGGGGATGTAGGCGCGCTCGTTCCGATACTCGAGCGCGTTGTTCTCCCACGCCGCGAAGTAGAACTCCTCACGCTCGAGGACGCCGACGACGCGATAGCTCTTCTCCCCGATGCTCAAGATCTGGCCAAGGGCTGCCGTGGCGCGGCCGAACAACGAGTCGGCGTACTTCCACCCCAACACCGCGACGCGGGCCTGGCGCTGCACGTCGAGATCACTGAGGTAGCGCCCGACGAGGGGCTTGATGTCGTTGATCACCATGTACGCGGGTGCCGTCCCGATCACTTGTCCGGTGAAGCTGGTGTTGCCGGCGCGATACGAGAGCTGGCGCGACCAACCGGGGCTCACCGCGGCGAGCGCGGTCGCACGGTCACGGAGGAATTGCGCATCGCGAAACGTCAGCCGCTTGGACGCCAGCTCGCGGGCGCCGGGATGCGCGGAGCCTTCGCGATCGGATACGATGATTGTGCCGCGGCCGCCGACCTCACTGAGAAACTGCTCGGTCAACGCCGTCTGGCCGCCGAACAGCGCCAGCACCGTCACGATGCTGCCGGTGCCCAGGATGAGGCCAAGCAGGGAGAGCAGCGTCTGGCCCCAGTGGCGGCGAGCTTCGTCGAGCCCCGTGAGCAGCGACTCGAGGAGATTCACACGACCAGGCCGTCGCTCATCTGGATCATGCGCTGGGCCCGTCCGGCAACGCCGGGATCGTGGGTCACCAGCACGATCGTGTGGCCGGCCGCATGCAGCTCCGCAAACGTCTTCAGCACTTCACCGCCGGCCTTGGAGTCGAGATTGCCGGTGGGCTCGTCCGCCATCAGAATCGCCGGCTCGCCGACCAGCGCGCGAGCGATGGCGACGCGCTGCCGCTCGCCGCCCGACAGCTCATCGGGACGATGGCCGATGCGGTCCGCGAGCCCGAGTCGCTCCAACAGCTTGAGCGCGCGCGCCCGCCGCTCCGCGCGCGGCACACCGCCGCGATACTTCAGCGGCAGGGCGACATTCTCTTCGACGGTCAGGCGCGGCATCAGGTTGAACGTCTGAAACACGAAGCCGACCTTACGATTGCGCACGTGGGCCAACCGTTTGCCGGAGAGGGTGCCGACGTCCTCGCCGTCGAGGCGATAGCTGCCGGCCGTGGGCGAGTCGAGGCAGCCGAGGATGTGCATCAGCGTGCTTTTCCCGGATCCCGACGGGCCGGTAATCGCGACGTATTCCCCCGCCACGATCTGCGCGTCGACCCCGCGCAACGCCTGCACGTCTACCTGCCCGAGCCGGTAGGTCTTCTCCAAACCCTCTGCGACGATCAGCATGATCGGAGTGATCTGTGGCTAACGGCGGCGCGCCGGATTCCGTGACCGCTCGACCGCCGCGACAGGGTCCTCCAGGGCGATCGAATCGCCAGCCGCGAGGCCGGTGACGATTTCGACGTAAAAGAGATCGGAGAGACCCAGGGTCACCGGCACGGGCTGCGGTCCGCTCCCGGCGAGCTTGTAGACCACCGGCTTTCCTTCCTTTAATAGGACGGCTTCGACCGGGACGCGCAGCGTTCCGCTCCGCACGGGTCCCGAAATCCGCACGTTCGCGGTCATCCCCGGCCTGAGCACGTTCGCGCCGCCAGTGACCACGATCTCGACGTCGAACACGCGGACGCGATCCTGCAGCCGCGCAGCCGGCGGTACCAGCCGCACCACGCCCTGCGCGGTGTCGCCGGGGAACGCGTCGACGGTGAGCGCGACGCGGTCGCCCTTCTTCACCTTGCCGATATCGACCTCGTTGATCGCCGCCTTCACGAGCAAGGTCGAGAGATCGGCCATCGTGAACAGCTCGGTGCCGCCGCCGAACGCGCTGGTGCCGCCGACGACGGTCTCTCCCTCTTCCACGCCGCGCCCGATGATCACCCCGGCGGCCGGGGCGGTGATACGGGCCCATTGCGCCGTGTTGCCGGTCGAGTCGCCCGCCGTCACCCCCGAGCGCTGCACGAGCTGCAGCTGATCTTCGGCGGTCCGCCACTGGTTCTCCGCCTGCTCGTACGTCACCCGCCGCAGATCGAGATCAGCCTGGGTAATGCCGCCGATTGCCACCAACGCCTGGCCGCGATCGAAGTCTCGTTTGGCGTTATCCCGCGCGATCCGCGCTCTGGCGATTTCGCTGCGCAGCTGTGCCAGACTGTTCGCCTGGGCGAGGTCGGGCATGATGCGCGCGAGCGCCTGGCCCGCCTGTACGCGATCACCTTCGCGCGCATAGAGCTGCTGGACGACACCAGAGATCGGGGATTTGACGACGATGCTGCGTTCGGGCGCCACGACGCCGGTTTCTTCGACAATGACGCGGATCTCGCCACGATCCACCACGCCGACCTTGTAGGGCCGGCTCGAGCCGTCATTGGCATCCGCCTTGTTGCATGCAGCGAGGGGAACGCACGCGGCGACGGCGGCTAGGACGAAGGCAGGCTTCATGAGACTGACTCCCGAAAGGGAATGCGCGTCGTGTTTTTCACACCCTGAAGGGTGCGCTCGGCAAACGTCTAACCGACGGGGGCTGGCCGGGCACGGTTTCACAGTGAAATTACTGTCCCCATGGCGAGTTGGCTCGGCGACTGGGCGAATCTCCTGCTGCGCTGGACACACTTCATCGCGGGCATCGCCTGGATCGGCAGCTCCTTCTACTTCATCTGGCTGGACCGCGCCTTGACCAAACCCCAACACCAGAAGCCGGGGGTCGAAGGGGACCTGTGGATGGTGCACAGCGGGGGCTTCTATCAGGTCGAGAAGCGCCGTCCGGGGCCGGGGGACGTGCCGCCGGTGCTCCATTGGTTCAAGTGGGAAGCCATGCTGACGTGGATCACTGGGATCGCCCTGCTCGTGCTCGTTTACTACCTGAGCGGCGCGTATCTCCTCGATCCGAGCGTCTCGCGCATTGGCCGCGGCACCGCGATCGCGTTGGGGATCGGTCTCCTGTTATCTGGCTGGAAGATTTACGATGGGCTGTGGCGCTCACCGCTGGCCAAGCGACCCGCCATCGCCGCCGCCATCTCCCTCGCGCTGCTCGCCGCCGTCACCGTCCTCCTCTGTCGCCTACTCTCCGGCCGAGCGGCATTCATGCACGTCGGGTCTCTGCTTGGCACGATCATGGTAGCGAACGTGTGGGAGCGGATCCTGCCGGCGCAGCAGCAGATGCTCGCCGCCACCCGGGCCGGCCGGCCGGCGGACTTCACGCTCGGCGAGCGGGCAAAGCAGCGATCGGTGCACAACAGCTACATGACGTTCCCGCTGCTCTTCATCATGCTCTCGAATCATTTTCCGGCGACATACGCGAGCCCGGTCAATTGGCTCGTGCTGCTCCTGCTCTGCGTCGCGGGAGGTGCAGTGCGGCACGCCATGATTGGGCGGGGACCGGCGGCGCGCTGGGCCATTTTCCCCGCGGCGCTCGCGCTCGCCGCTGCCATGTTCTTGTCGACGCCCAAGGGGGCCGCGGCTCGCGCACCCGGCGCCACGAACGACTCGGTCCCGACGTTCGCCGCCGTACGATCCGTGATCACGCAGCGCTGCCAACCGTGTCATTCCCAGTATCAGACCGACCGCACGTTCGGACCGGCGCCGGGTGGTGTCACGTTCGACACGCCCGAAGCCATCGGACGCTACGCTGAACGGATCCGCGTTCGGGCCGTCGAAACCAAGACGATGCCGCTCGCGAACAAGACCGGCATCACCGAAGACGAGCGCGCCCTCCTCGGCCGCTGGATCGCGGCGGGGGCTCCGTTACGCTGATCAGCGATGCGACAGATCGGCGGTCGGGAGAAAGCGCGGCGCCCGCCGCGGCCGGGCCGCCTGCTCGTAGGCGTATGCCAGCTTGATCAGCGTCGCCTCGGTCCAGGGCTTCCCGATGAACGACATTCCGACCGGTAGCCCGAAGGAATAGCCGACGGGCACCGTGATGGTGGGATACCCGGCCACCGCGGCGATGCTCGAGTTGCCGCCCCCCGTGACGCAGTCGCCATTGACCAGATCGATCAACCATGCCGGTCCGCCGGTGGGCGCCACGAGAGCGTCGAGCTTGTCTTTCGCGAACGCCACGTCCGCGCCTTCCGCGCGCGATAACCGGCGGCAGTGCGCGAGCGCCTCGACGTAGGCATCGTCGGTGAGAGGACCTTTCTCCTGCGCCTGGATGAAGCTCTCCTGGCCGAAGTACGGCATTTCCGTGTCTTTGTGCGCGTCGTTGAAGGCGATCACGTCGGCCAGTGTCTTCACCCGACTCGCTGCGCCGAGTCCCGCGAGGTACGCGTTCAAATCGGCCTTGAGCTCGTACAACAGAACGGTGAATTCCTGGTCGCCGTAATCGCGCATGTGAGGAATCTCCACCGGGTCGACCAGGACTGCTCCCTGCGCTTTGAGCACGTCGAGCGCTGCGTTCACCAGGCGGTCGCCTTCCGGTGAGCCGAACGCGGCCCGCACGACTCCGATGCGCGCGCCCTTCAGGCCGTTGGGATCGAGCGCCTTGGTGTAGTCGGGGACCGCGGACGGCGCGGTCGCCGTCGCCGGATCGGTCGGATCTGCGCCGGCGAGCGCGCCGAGCAGGATCGTGGCGTCGGTGACCGTCCGGCACATCGGGCCCGCCGTGTCCTGGCTGTGCGCGATTGGGATGACGCCGGAGCGGCTGACGAGTCCGACCGTGGGCTTCAGCCCCACGAGTGAGTTAGCGCCCGACGGGCAGACGATGGAGCCGTCGGTCTCCGTGCCGACGCCCACTGCCGCGAAACTCGCCGCGATCGCAGCGCCGGTCCCCGAGCTCGAGCCGCAGGGATTGCGATCCAACGCGTACGGGTTCCGGCACTGGCCGCCGCGGCCGCTCCAGCCCGATATCGAGTGACTGGAGCGGATATTCGCCCACTCTGACAGATTGGTCTTCCCGATGATCACGGCCCCCGCGGCTCTGAGCCGCGCGACGAGCGCGGCGTCACGCGGCGCCGGGACGCCGACGAGCGCGAGCGACCCCGCGGTCGTCATCATCCGGTCCACCGTCGCGATGTTGTCCTTTACGAGCACCGGAATTCCGTGCAGCGGCCCCCGCACATGACCCGCCTTGCGCTCGGCATCGAGCCGGTCGGCGACCGTCAGCGCGTCGGGATTCGTTTCGAGCAGCGCATGGAGCTTCGGATCGAGCTCAGCGATGCGGGCGAAGTAGGCGGCGCAAATGGAGCGCGACGTACGCGCGCCGGTGCGCATGGAATCCTGCAGCTGGGCGACGGTGGTTTCTTCAAGTTCAAATGCCTGGCCGGTGTGTAGGGGCGCAGCATGCTGCGCCCCTACTTTCGGTCGCGGCTCTGCGGGGTTCGACACCATCGATCCCGCAACCGCACCAACACCGTATCTAAGGAAAGAGCGCCGACTCAGATCGACCGTCATGGAGTCCTCCGATAAAGGCCACGGGCGAGGGGGCCACGTAGTCTGATTCCGTGATTTCCAGTGCGCCAGATCACGTGATTCCAAGCACGGTTGTGGTGTGAGACCTTGCGGTAATGTGCGCATAATGAATTTTGTGGCAGCCTACGGAGGGATAGCGACCTGACTCTGCTCCAGTTTTCCTGGTTCTCGAGCATCCGCACCAAGATGCTGATGTTCGCCGTCCTCGCGACGCTCCTGCCGTCGCTGACGACGGTGTGGATTTCCTACATCGAGAACAAACGCGCCCTGCAGGCCAAAGCCTCCGAGGAGCTGCTCGGCGTGAGCGCGCAGGCACTGCGCGAAGTCGACCTCTGGACCAAGGAGCTCCGCTACGATCTGCTCGTCTTCTCGAGCTCCTATGAGGTCACTGAAAACCTCGAGCGGATCCCGATCGCGAACGGCGAGCCCGTGCACTCGGGCATCTACTTCAAGCGGCTGACCGATTACCTCAACTCGGTGCGCGACCGGTTCCCCGACTACAGCGAGCTCATGGTCCTCGATCATCACGGTCACGTCGTGGCGACGAGCGCGTCGCAGTCCCGGCCGGTGGCGCTCCCCTCCGACTGGGCGTCGGAGCTGACCCACAACGACTGGGCGCTGAGCACGCCATACTGGGATTCCGCCGGCGCGCACCCCGAAATACTCGTTTCCGTGCCGATCGAATCGGGAGGGGGGCGAGCTGGTCGCGGTGGCGGCAGCAGCCGTCTCGTCGGCGCCCTGGCGTCGCGCGTGAACCTGCGCGCCGTCGCCGACACGCTGCGACGCTTCGCCCCCGGTGAGACGGGGCAGATCTACCTGATGACCCGCACCGGCCGGGTCATCGTCAGCTCCCAAGGCAGCTCGCGCGAACTGATGCGCCAAGGCTACTCGCGCGACGCCACGAACGGCCTGCTCGCCCGCGAGAGCCGCGCCGTCCAGTTCGCCAGTTTCACCGGCGACCGTGTGGTCGGCAGTGTGCGCGTCGTCCCGTCGCTGGACTGGATCGTCGTGTCTGAGATCCCGACGACCGAGGCGTTCCGCCAGGTCGCACGCCTGCGCAACGTCACCCTGGGCATCGTGCTCCTGCTGCTCGCCGTGGTCGGCGCGCTCGCCTATTTGCTGAGTCTGTTGATCGTGCGGCCGCTCGACCGCCTCGCCCAGGCGGCCGCGAAAGTCGCAAAGGGCGACCTCGATGTCGACTTGCCTGTGACCACGGGCAGCGAGGTCGGCTACCTGACCCAAGTCTTCAACGACATGGTCGCCCGGCTGCGCGACAGTCGCACGGAGCTGGAACGGCTGTCGGTTACCGACCCGCTCACCGGCCTCTTCAATCGACTGCAGATGATGGAAGTGCTCGAGAACGAGGTGCGCCGCTCGCGACGCTTGCAACACCATTTCTCCGTCGTCATGGCCGACGTGGACTTGTTCAAAAAGTACAACGACGAGCACGGCCATCCCGCGGGGGACGAGGTGCTGAAGCGCGTGGCCGCCATCATGCGCGATGCGAGCCGTGACGTGGATTTCGTAGCGCGCTATGGCGGCGAGGAATTCCTTATCATGTTGCCGGAAACGGAGCTCGAGGGCGCGACCGAGTTCGCCGAGCGCATTCGCAACAAACTGGCGAAGGAAAAGCTGTCAGCCGGCAGGATCACGCTGAGCTTAGGTGTCTCCGCGTTCCCGATGCACGGCGACTCGCCCGACCAGTTGATCGCGGAGGCGGATGCCGCGCTGTACCTGGCGAAGCGCGCCGGGGGCGACCGTGTCATGGCCGCCGCGCGCCCCAAAGTCTCGGCGACCTAGGGCCCCCCCCGCCGGCCGATCAGTGTTTGATGGATCCAGCCGGACCGGTCGCCGTCGTCCTTGATGCGCACCCACTGATCCACATACGAATAGGCCACGACGGGGGCGGCAGTCTCCAAGGTGAATAGCACCTTGAAGCCGGCGCTCGGCCCCTCTCTCACGTTCGCGCGACCGGTAGTCTGCAGCCGGAGCGGCAGCGCGAACGGCGTCTCGCCTTTGCGCGCCCCGCCCGCGCCGCCGCCACGGTTATCGGTTGCGACGCGCGCCTGCCCCGCCGAGGCGGCATTCTTCGCTTCCGCCGCCAGATAAAGCGCGCCGGCGTAGTTCTGCTGGTCGAATTCCGTCGTAGCCAGCTGCAAGAGCTGCGTGCCCTGTCCGTATTCGGGGGGCGTGGGTGCTTGAGGGTTGCTGCCCGCCCCGCCCGCCGAACGGAGCGCCTGCAACGCGATCTCCGCTTCCGCCATCCCGGAGGCCGCTTCGGCGCGTGTCGCGAGGGATTGCAATTTGGCCATCGCCCGCACCACTTCGCGCCGAGCATCGTCCAGCCGTCGCTGCAGCTCCTCGACCTGTGCGGCCTGCTCGAGGACCTTCAGCTCCAGGCGGGCCGCACGTTGCTCGAGTGCCGTGTCCCGCACCGGCACCGGTTGGCGCGTCACGCGTGCGGTATCGCGCGTCGTGCGGACGGGCGGGGGCGGATTGGCCGGATGCGGAGGCCGGCAGGCCGCGGCGGCCGCACCGAGGCCGAGCAGAATAAAGAAGGGGCGCATAGGGCGACTAAGTTGCATGCGGACCCGGGTTCGTTCAACCGCGACGCTTGACTTCGCCGTGCCCGTTAATGATCCTTCGGGCGAGCGAAGGGGCCACGGCATGGTGCCGTGTGCTGGACCAGTGGACCGATCGAGGACCTGGGCTGTCGCCTACGGTCCTCGCGTCGTTTCTGGTTCTGGCTTCTCACTCTGGAAGGGATCTATGGAAGTCACGCTGAACGAGACCGACCGGCTGGAAGTTGTCTTGAAGAAATTCCACCGCGCGATCACCAAGGCGGGGCTCTTCCAGGACATGAAGAAGAAGCGTTTCTACGAGAGTCCCGCCGTTCAACGGCGGCGCAAGAGCCAGGCAGCTCGCCGCCGGAACCGTACACGCTAGGGAGTAACGAACAGATGGCACGCATTACCGGTACCGTGAAGTGGTTCAACGACGCCAAGGGCTTCGGCTTCATCACGCCCGAGAACGGTGGCAAGGACTGCTTCGTGCATCACACCGCGATACAGGGTGAAGGATTCAAGTCGCTGAGCGAAGGTCAGCGCGTGGAGTTCGAAATCGTGCAGGCCCAGAAAGGCCCCGCAGCGCAGAATGTCGTGAAGCTGTAAACCATCCATTGGACCAGCAGTCGCACGGCGCCCCCCCCCAACTGGGGCGCCGTCGTGTTTTCACGCCGCTTCACCGTCGGGAGTCTGGTCGTCGTCCGGGCCGCCGAGCACCGGCGGATGCTCATAGACGACCGGCGGCGCGCACGTGCACGGTGCGGTGTGCGGCATGGCAAATTGGGCGCTGGCGCGGGGCGGCCGGTACTCGATCTTGGTCGCGTCCTGGATGATGCCGCCGCAGAAGTGGCAGTGGATCTGAGACATGGTGCCCATCTCCCATCGGGCGCGAGGACCGTCCCTTACCATTCACTCCGGACCCCGAAAAAGGCAAGCGCGGGAGGGTTAGACGCCGTTTTTACGGCCTCATCCCAAAGGATGAGGCCGGAACCTTCCGCCCCGCCTTGACTAATACCTCGGAAATTGCCCAACCTATTGCCGTCACCACGTACTCTCGTCCCGAGACCACGACCGTCAGTACAATGACCAAACGAATTCAAATACTCGTCATTGAAGACAATCGCCTGCTGCGGGACGGTCTCGCGGGATTGCTCGACTCGCAAACCGAGTTCAAGGTGGTCGCCACCGCCGAGGGCGGCTCGACCGCGCTGCAGCGACTCCAGGAACACAAGCCGAACGTGGTGCTCGTCGACGCCGCGTTGGGCCGCAACCGCAGCCAGCGGCTCGTCGAAAGCATCAAGGAAGCGGCGCCGCACGCGCGCATCATCATGATGGACGTACAGCCGGAAGAAGAAGACGTCATCGACTTCATCAAGCGCGGCGCAAACGGCTTCATCGCGAAGGACGCGGCGCTCGAAGATTTCGTGCACGCCATCCGACAGGTTGCGAACGGCGGGGACGTCGTGCCGTCCGCGCTCACCGGCACGCTCCTCTCGCATATCGCCAAGCAGGCCTCCGTGCTGCGCAACACGCCGATGATGGCGTCGGTGCGCATGACCAAGCGCGAGCAGCAGATCACGGACCTGATCGGCGAGGGGATGAGCAACAAGGAAATCGCGCAGCGGCTCAACATCGCGACGTACACGGTAAAAAGTCACGTGCACAACATCCTGGAAAAACTCGCGCTGCACAGCCGCCTGCAGATCGCCGCCCACGCGCATAAGAAGACGCCCCCCAAGGGCGACCGCAGGAAGTTCGTTCGCTGAACGCTGCGTCGCTCCTGCTGGCCGTCGCGCTGATCGCGGGCTGCGTGCGGAATCCCGCGACTGGCAAGAGCGAGCTGATGCTCGTCAGCGAGTCCCAAGAAATCCAGCTGGGACAGCAGGCCGACAGCGAGGTTATACAGTCGATCGGTCTGTATCCCGACCCCGCCCTGCAATCGTACGTCTCCGACCTCGGCAAGAAACTCGCGGCGACCTCGGAGCGTCCCAACCTGCCCTGGACATTCCGCGTCGTGGACGATCCCGCGGTGAACGCGTTTGCGATCCCCGGTGGGTTCGTATACGTAACGCGCGGCATTCTGAGCCACATGACGAATGAAGCGCAGCTCGCGACCGTCATGGGTCACGAAATCGGCCATGTCACGGCGCGGCACACGGCCCACCAGATGTCGCGCGAGCAGGTCGCCAACCTGGGACTCGCAGTCGGCAGCATCGCGAGCTCCCGGCTCGCTCGGTACGCGGGACTGGCGAGCCAGGCGCTCGGCGTCCTGTTTCTGAAATTCTCACGCGACAATGAGAACCAGGCGGACGAGCTGGGCGTGCGGTACTCGAGCCGCGCCAACTACGACTCGCGCCAGATGGACAGCGTGATGGCGATGCTCGACCGGATCGAGTCGCAGAGCGGCGGCCGGCTGCCGGAGTGGCTCGCCACCCATCCGAACCCCGGCAACCGCATCGGGCATATCAACGCGGTCTTAGCGCAGACCAAGACGGACTTCACCGGCACTACGGTGAATCGCGAGCCGTACGAGCGGCGCCTGGATGGCATGATTTTCGGCATGAATCCCCGCGAGGGATTCTTCCGCGGCGCGGGGTTCTACCATCCCGACCTCCGGTTCCGGATATCGTTCCCGAGCGGCTGGCAGACCGTCAATGGCAAGTCCGCGGTCGCGGCTCAGAGTCCTGGGCAGGACGCGGTCATCGAGCTGACGCTCGCGCAGGGCGCGAACGCCGATCAAGCCGCGCGCGCGTTCCTATCGCAGCAAGGTCTGCGGGCCGGCACGGTGACGCGCGGCAACGTCAATGGCCTCATCACCGCCGAGGCACCATTTGCGGCAACCAGTCAGAACGGGACGCTGCAGGGTCAGGCGGTCTTCGTGGAATACGGGCGCAACGTCTACCAGCTCCTGGCGTACGGACCCGAGGCCAGCTGGGCGACGAATCGGGGCGCGGCGCAACGCGCCGTGGCCAGCTTCGGACCCCTGAGTGATCCGGCGCTGCTCAACGTGCAACCGCAGCGCCTCGATCTCATCACACTCGATCGGCGCACGACGATCGCGCAGCTGGCGCAGCAACGCCCCCCTCCAGCGCCGGTGTCGACGGCGACACTTGCGCTGATCAATCAGGTCGAGGAGACGACGCCGCTCGCGCCAGGACGCATCGTGAAATGGGTGGTGGGCCAACCGCTCCCCACGACGCACTAGGAGGGAACCGACTCATGATGAAGCTCGCGGCGGCCCTGGTATGTCTCGCGGCGGCGCCCCTGGCCCCAGTGACAGCTCAGCAGCAGCCGGCTCCCACCACCACGCCCCGGCCGGCGGCCAGTGCCGCACCGCGGGCGTCGGGACCGCGTCTCACACCGGAGTTCCGGAGCTACCAACCAGCAGGGTCGCAACAACAAAACGCCGCGACGTCAGCAGCCGCCAGAGATCGGGTCCTGATCTCGATTTCGACCTTAGGACTCATCATCCTGGGGCTCGTGCTCATCCTTTTGCTGACATGACCCGCGGGGGAGCTAGCGAGAGAAGTCGACCTTGGGAGCTTCCGCGGCCCCGGGCGTTTGCAGTTCGAAATAGGCGCGAGGTTTCTTGCCGAGGACCTTCGCGGTGAGCACCTGCGGGAAGCGGCGAATATAGGCGTTGTATGCGTTCACACTTTCGTTGTAATCCTGACGAGCAACGGCTATCCGATTTTCCGTCCCCTCCAGCTGGTCTTGCAACGCGCGGAAATTCTCGTTGGACTTGAGCTGGGGATAGTTCTCCGCGATCGCGATCAGCCGGCCGAGTGGGGCGGTGAGGGCCGCGTTGGCGGCGGCCATCTGTTGCAGGTCACCGCTTTGTACCGCCCCCGCCAGCTTGGCACGCGCTTCCGCCACCTGGATAAAAATCGTCTGCTCCTGCTTGGCGTAGCCTTTCACCGTCTCGACGAGATTGGGGATCAGATCGGCGCGGCGCTGCAGCTGCACCTTGATCTGGGATTCGGCAGCGTTCACCCGCTCGTCCATCGTTTGAATCGTGTTGTAGCCGCAGCCAGTGAGGAACGCGAGTGCAAGGGGAAGATACGCTTTCACGATGGGTTCCTTTCCATGCGGTTTACGTACTCGGCCGTGCGAGTCACCGCGTCGAGATACGCAGCCGGCTCCGGCAATCTATCAGGAGCGAATCCTATCAGCGCGGCGGCGTCGCGCACCAGCGCATCGGGGGTGGCGGGAACGCTGTGACCGGCCAGCCGCAGCACCGCACGGAGCATCGTCAAGAAACTGGACTGCGTCTCACGAACGACCGCCGCCAGCTGCTTGGGCGTGTTCCAGTACGCGGCGAACGCTTGCCGCAGATGCATGAGCTTGCCCATCAACTCCTGCTCGAGCTGCCGGCGCACGTGCGCACGCTGCACCGTGATGCCGCGCCATGGATCGCGGCCGGCGAGCATGCGATGCTGGGCGCGGATGTCTTCGTATTCTATGGGAAACGCGTCCGCGGAATCGCGCCACTCCTGGTCCGTGAGCACAAGCGGCGGGGGATGTTTCGCGCTCATCCACTCGCGCACCGGCTTGGCGAGGCGTGTGAACAGATCGGCATCCACGCTATCGACAATCAAGAGCGTATTCAACGCGTCCGGCTCCCCCGTCCCCGCTCTGTGCTCCATCGCCCCGGAGCCGTAAAGCAGCAGGGTCGCGAGCCGCGGGCCAAGGGCGTCGGTTACTCGCGCCGCAAAATCGTTCAGCGTCATTCGCGCCATGTCAGAATCGTCCTCCCGCTCCGCCGCCCGAGAAACCACCCCCGCCCCCAAAACCGCCGAAGCCTCCGCCGCCGCGCCCGCCCCAGCCACCGCCCCCGCCTCCGCTCCAGCCGCCGCCGCGGCCCTGGCTCATGATCCAGAAGGGGATCCAAAGCACGCGGCCCCGGGTGGCGATGAGGAGCAGAATCGCGACGGCGATGATCCAGCCAACGGGAATTTGCGGCCGGTTGTCGACCGGCGGAGGACGGACGTATTCGGGATTGGTGAGCGTGACGCCGAACTCAGCCGCAAACGCCTGAGCGATCAGGTCCACGCCGAGGGCGAGTGCCTTCCCATACTCCTCGGTGCCCAGCGCCGGGAGCATGGCCTCACGAATCCGCCCCGCGCTTGCATCGGTGAGGAATCCTTCGGCGCCCCGGCCCGTGGCGATGAAGACGTCGCCCGTGCCCGGTCGGTGATTCTTGCGCGGCACGAGCAGTACCACGACGCCGAGATTCTTGCTGCGATCGCCGGCTTCGCCCTGTGCCCCCACCCCCCATTGGCGGCCGATCTGGACCGCGACATCGCTGGCTGCGCGGTCGTCGATATCGGGCAAGGTGACGACCGCGATTTCACCCTTGGTCTTCTCGCGCACCTCTGCGATCACCGATTCCATGTGCCGGATCGAGGCGGAATCGAGCACGCCCGCAAAGTCGTTGACAAACCCGCGGGGAGGCGGAATTGCGATCTGGAGTAGAACCGCGAAGACTATCACGGCGTATTGCTGCAGACCAACGACGCAACCGTCAAGAAGGTTTCCCCCATGGATGTGCTCGCGATCGCGATCCTCGCTGCCGCCGCCCTCATCGGGCTGTGCCTCATTCCCCTGGGTTTACCCGGACTCTGGGTCATGGTGGCCGGGATCCTCGCCTACGGCTGGCTCACGGGCTTTCGGTCGGTCGGCGTGGCGACCATCGCGATCGTGCTCGGCCTCGCGTTTCTCGGCGAAATCATCGACAACTGGCTGGGTTTCTACTACGCCAAGCGCTACGGGGGATCCACGCGCTCCGGCTGGGGAGCGCTGATCGGCGGGATCATCGGCGCGATCATCGGCGTGCCCGTCGCGATCATCGGCAGCGTCATCGGTGCGTTCCTCGGGTCGTTCGTCGGCGCGGCGCTCTTCGAGTTCAGCTACTCGCGGCGTGCCGGCGTTGCAACTCGCGCCGGCTGGGGTGCCATGGTGGGACGCGCGGCGGCGGCCGCCGTCAAGATCGCGCTCGGCCTCGTCATTGCCGTCATCGGGCTGTTCGCCATACTATCTTGAGCGCCATGACACGATCCGCTGCAATTATCGCCCTGCTCGTGCCCGCTGCCCTTTCGCTGGTCGCGCAAACGCCGCAAGGAACCTCCCCGCAGACGAACGCCCATTGGTCGGCTGATCCTCCGCACAGCGCGATCGGGTTTCGCGTCCGACACCTGGGCATCACGATCGACGTCGAAGCCGTGGAACGCGCGACCCCCTGAGCCCAAGAGCTTTGGGGGTCGCTCTGCTCGTCGTGCTGCCCACGACAGCCCCCGCCCAGCGATCCCCCCCCCCCGCCCCTCCGAGCGTGCGCTGGTGGCACGTCGTGATTGCCGCAGGGACGATCGGCGCCGTCAGCGCGCTCGACCGTGGCGTGGACACGTGGGTTCAGGACCACCGCTCCTCACACTCGGATGCGCTCGCGCGTCGGTTCCGCAACGGGGGCCAACCCGTAGTCGTCTTCGGCGTTCCCGCCGTCATGTTGGGCGCTGGACTCATCAGTGGCAGCAAGGGTCTCGAGCGCAGCGGCGCGCGCGTCCTCGCATCCGTCGTGCTCGCTGGAGTGATCACGGGTGGAGGCAAAGTCGTCGCCGGACGGCTCCGCCCCGACGAGTCCACCACGCAGTACGCGTTCAAGCCCTTCTCGCATCACGACTCGTTCCCATCGGGTCACGCCACGATAGCGTTTGCGCTGGCGACATCGCTGGCCGACGAAATCCGGCGCCCGTGGGCAAGCGCGGCGCTGTACGCCGGGGCCACGGGGACTGCCTGGGCGCGACTGAACGATCATCGACACTGGCTGTCGGACGTCTTGGCCGGGGCGACCGTGGGGGTCACGGCGGCAAATTTCGTCGAGGGACGGTGGCGGTTCTTTGGCCTCGGACCGCCCCGAGTTCTCGTCAGCTCGCGCGGCGCCCGGCTCGAGTGGCACGCCGCGTTCTAGTTCAGCCCGCGGTGACAGGCTAGGGATTCAGTCGGTGCGGCGTGACGACAAGGTCTGCGACGAGCGCGCCTAAGCGATTGATGAGGGCGTCAAGCTCGCGAAGGCGGCGGCCCGTCGAACGGCGGTACACGGTTCGGGCGGTGAGATACGTGATCCCGAGCCATATCGGAACAACGGCTACCGCCGCGGGACCCAGGTGCAGAGCGCCCGCGCCAATGCCCAAGATCGGTCCCATCCCGCCGCCGCCCATCCCACCGCCGATGCCGCCGTACACGGCGCCGATGAGCTGATTCATGTTTTCCTGAATCGTGATGCGCGTCTGCCCGCGGCGCACCGACACGGCGACCTCCAGATCACGCCGGATCGCCGGCCCACGGGCCGCGATCCATGAAAACGACCGACCGAACTGGCTCACCTGCCCCGCGTTGCGAAGCACCCGCCGGATCTCCTCCACGACGGTCGCGTACTCGGATTCCGGCAACTCGCCTTCGATGACGCGCTCGAAGAACAATTCCGTGGGACCGGCGAGCCAAGGATTCGTGCGATTCGCAGGCGGTCCGCCGGGCGCCACATGCGGCGTCTGCAGTGACTCGGCCGCGGCGCGCACCAGATCCGGCGCGACGCCCACTTCCCCCGCGAGCGCCTGCACGCCCCCAATGGTCATGGCGCCGGATGCCGTCTTGTTGGTCGCCTCCATTTCCGTGGCGCGTTTGACGATCTCCTGGACCTCGTCCTTGTCGTAGCGGCGCCGGGAACCGGAAGTCCCGTGCGTCAGCTCCTCCATCAATGCCGCCGCGGTGGGCGTGCGCTGGTCGTGCCGAATGGCGAGACCTCGCACTAAAGCACCCTCAATTCTCGGCCCAATGGTCGTCAGCCGGGTGCGGTGAGACGCCGTGGCCTCGAGGAACCGGCCGGCGCGGACAGCATCCTCGGTCGGCCAGCGGCCCGGCACGTCGCCGACCAACATCTCATACATCACGACCGTTAGGCTGTACACGTCGGTGCGCTCGTCGAGCTCGGTCAGGCCGGCGGCCTGTTCCGGGCTCATGTAGCCCGGCGTGCCTACGGGGAATCCGGTGCGCGTCAGATTCGCGCCACCGGCTGTGCTCACGGCTTTCGCAATGCCGAAGTCCGCCACGATGGGATGGCCCTGCAGGAAGAGGATGTTTTCGGGCTTGATGTCGCGGTGCACGACGCCCATGCGGTGCGCGTAGGTGAGCGCGTCGGCGACGGGCTCCGCGATTGCCAGCGCCTGCTGCTGCGAGAACGCCCGGCGCGGCGGTCCCTCGAGCTGCTGACGCAGCGATCCACCGTCGATGTAGGGCATGACGTAATACAAGAACCCGCCGGCTTCGCCGGAGTCATGCAGCGCGAGAATGTGGGGATGCGTCAGCCGCGCCGCGATCTGAATCTCTTTGAGGAAGCGTTCGGCGCCGAGGTAGGCGGCGAGCCCGGGCAGGAGGACCTTGAGGGCGACGGCGCGGTGGTGCTTGCGGTCGTCCGCCAGATACACGGTCGCCATGCCCCCGCGGCCTAACACGCGGCCCAGCGTGTATCGGTCGGCGAGCGCCGCCGTGAGATCGGCAGGGATCTCCGTCGCGTGCGTCACGCGGCGAATATACGGGGGTTAGGCCGCGATTACTGCAGGTTGCTGAGCTTTCGACTCGTCGAATTCGTGTTCCCACCGGGCCATGACCACGGTGGCCAGGCAGTTGCCGATGAGATTCACGGTGGTCCGCGCCATATCCATCAAGACGTCCACGCCCAGCAGCGCCACCGCCATTTCGCCTGGCAGATGAAACGCGGCGACGGTTCCCATCAGAATCACGAGCGCCGCGCGCGGGACACCCGCAACGCCTTTGCTCGTCAACATCAGCGTCAGCATCATGAACAGCTGCTGGCCCAGCGTGAGAGACACACCACCGGCTTGGGCCACGAAGATCGATGCCACGGACAGGTACAGCGTGCTGCCGTCCAGGTTGAAGGAGTAGCCGGTCGGCATGACGAACGCGACAATGCGTCGCGGCACGCCAATCGCTTCCATCCGCTCCATGGCCTTTGGGAGCGCGGCTTCCGAGGACGCCGTCGAAAAGGCAATCAGCGCGGGCTCCTTCACCGCGGCCAGGAACGCGGCCAGCGGCACGCGCGCGAGTCGCGCGACCGGGTACAGCACGACGAGTCCAAAGACCACGAGCGCGATGTACAGCGTCACGACGACCATGGCGAGGTTCTGCAGTTTCCTGAGACCGCCTGGTTGGCCGACCGTCACCGCCAGCGCCGCCGCGACGGCAAATGGCGCGAGCTTCATCACCAGCCCTGTAAACTTGAACATCACTTCGCCGACAGCCTCGCAAAACGCGAGCATCGTCTCCTTGGGCCGGCCGCGCACCTGCGTGAGTCCCATCGCGAACAGCACGGACCAGAAGACGATCTGCAACATCTCGTTGCGCGCGGCCGCGTCGAAGAAGCTTTGCGGCATGATGTGCTCGAGTACCGTCGCGAACGTGACCGCTTCGGCGGGCGCCGGTGCCGCGGCCCCCGCAACCGGAGACGTCGTCACGCCGACACCAGGTTTGATGACGTTGACCGCGAGTAATCCGATGAACAGAGCGAGTGTCGTGACGATTTCGAAATAGACGATGGACTTTAGCGCGAGCCGGCCGACGCGTTTCATGTCGTCGCCATGGCCCGCGATCCCGACGACCAGGGTACCGAAGATCAGCGGTACGATGATGGACTTGATGATGCGGATGAATGCGGTGGAGATCGGGAGCAGCGAGAGTGAGAACGCCGGGAACAACACACCCAGCGCCACCCCAACAAACATGGCGACCACGATCCACTGCGTGAGGGTACGGCGGCGCAGAAACGTCCACATAAGGCGGCGTAACGATAACCGCCCCAACGAGACTCGCTAGCGCTGCTTGATGAACGTCCCCCGCCGGAGCTCGTCGTACGCGCGTTGCAGCTCTTCTTGGGTGTTCATCACGATCGGACCCTGCCAGGCGACCGGCTCCTCGAGCGGCTGTCCCGAGACCAACAGGAACCGCATGCCCTGCTCGCCCGCCTGCACCGTGATTTCATCCCCTGAGTCGAACAAGACAAGCGAGCGGTTTCCCGTTTCCTGCGGGCTCTCGCTGCCTGCATCGCGCCCACCGGCCGATACGCGGTCGGTGCGAACGCCTTGCGGGACGGAGGCATCGCGGAAGCTGCCGCCGCCGTCAAAGACGTACGCGAAGGCATGCCGCGACGCCTCGATCGGAATTGTCTTGCGCACCCGCGGCGGAATCCAGATGTCGAGATACCGCGGATCGGCGGCGACGCCTTCGACGGGTCCGCGCTTGCCCCAGAACTCGCCGGCGACAACGCGCACGCGGGTCCCATCATCGTCCACGACCTCGGGGATCTCCTGCGAGTGGATATCCTGATACCGGGGCGCCGTCATTTTCAGGCTGCGCGGCAGATTTGCCCAGAGCTGGAACCCATGCATCCGGCCGCGCTCATCGCCCTTGGGCATCTCCTGATGGAGAATGCCGCTGCCGGCGGTCATCCACTGCACGTCTCCAGCGCCCATCGTGCCCTTATTGCCGAGGCTGTCGCCGTGCTGCACGCTGCCGCTCAGCACGTACGTGATCGTCTCGATGCCGCGGTGCGGGTGCCAGGGGAA
>WNGI01000337.1_pt1 | contig 40613 bp, 43 predicted proteins | sample 5400621 | NCBI WGS metagenome assembly WNGI01 (sample SAMN13153374, study PRJNA577476) | soil metagenome | isolation source: 20 cm soil or saprolite under Garry oak tree replicate 1 | place: USA:California | collected 2016-06-15
GGCGGCGTTGACCCGGTACGTGACCGGGAAGAGCAAATCTAGTTTGCTAGTTCGGACCGGAGCCGCAAGAGCCACAACCCCCGCCGCAGCATCCGCCACCGCTGGACTCGCTCGTGAAGTCCGAGGCCGATGACGACTCGCCGCCGCTGGCGAAGGCGAAGCTCGAGACCAGCACCCGGGTCCTGGTGGACTCGCATGCCGGGCATACCTGCGCGGTGTCACGCTCAGCGAACCGCGTCAGGACCTCGAACCTCTCGGCGCAGCTCTCGCACCGATACTCGTAGATGGGCATTTCAATGAACGATTCTAGGTTGTCTGAGCTCGCGCGAATGATCTCGGAGTGGCCGGGCCTGGTCTCCGGGAACGCACAGGCGCTTGTCGAGGACTCGCTGGTCCTGCTGGAACATCTCGGGGAGGCACACCGGTTGGTCGACGTCGGGTCCGGAGGCGGCCTGCCCGGCCTGCCCCTGAAGATCGCGCGACCAGACCTTGCCATAACGTTGATCGAGGCCGACCAGGCCAAGGCGGCCTTTCTGGTCCAGGCTTGCGCGAGACTCGAGCTCGAGGACGTGGAGGTGCTGGCTCGACGCGCCGAGGAGGTCGGACGGGACGGCCGCTACCGCGAATCCTTCGACGTCGCGGTGGCACGCGCGCTGGCGGCCATGCCGGTGTTGGTGGAGCTCTGTCTGCCCCTGGTCAAAATCGGCGGAAGGCTGCTTGCCCAGAAGACCGACGCGGAACCGATCGAACACGCTCGGCATGCCATCGAGCTCCTCGGCGGTGCCCTCAAATCGGTGTCGCCGGCGCCATCGGCGGTCCGGCGGTCGGGCACTGTTGTGACCATAGCCAAGGTTCAGGGCACTTCGCCGGATTACCCGCGCCGGCCAGGAGTCCCCAACCGGAAGCCGCTGGAATAAGAAACGGCGAGGGGCTCGAACCCTCGCCGTTCGCGGTGAGCTCTAGCTGAGGACTGCCGAACCCCCAGCCTTGATCGTCTTGAGGTTGGTCAGCGCCAGCTGCTGGACGGGATCGGGAAGCTGTGCGTACTGAAGGTCCTTGCCATCGTTCTGGCCGGATGTGACCAGCCACTTGAAGAGGTTGACGACAGCCTTGCCCTTGCCTGCGTCGCTGTAGTTCGAGTAGAGCATGGCCCAGCTAAACCCGGCGATCGGATATGTCGCGTCCCCGGGTTGGTCGGTGATCGAGAAGTTCGTCGGGCTCACGTTGGTGTTGTTGGCGGCGGCCGCGGTCGCGCCCTCGACGCTTGCCTTCACGAACTTGCCGTTCTTGTTCTTGAGCGCCGCCTGCTTCATGCCTGTCTGGACGACGTAGGCGAGCTCGACGTAGCCGATGGCTCCATCCGTGGTGCTCACTTCCTGTGCCACGGCCTGGTTGCCGCTGTCGCCGTGGCCGACCGGCCAGCTGACCGACTTCGAGGTTCCGACCTTCGACTTCCACTCGGACGAGACCTTGCTCAGGTAGTCCGTGAAGTGATACGTGGTGCCACTGCCATCGGAGCGGTGCGCGACAGTGATCGCCTTGTTCGGCAGCGTGACGCCCGAGTTGAGCGCGGCGATCTTGGCATCGTTCCACTTGGTGATGTGGCCCAGGTAGATTCCGGCAAGCGTGTCCGCGTCCAGGTTCAGGTTGTCGACGCCCGATAGGTTGAACGCGATCGAGATGACGCCCAGGGTCGTCGGAATCTGGGTCAGGGTGTCGGCTCCACCGGCCGACGTAATGTCAGCGGAAGCCATCGGCACATCGCTGGCGCCGAAATCGACCGTCTTCTTGATGAACTGCTGGATGCCCGCCCCCGAACCGACGGCCTGGTAGTTGACGGTGACCTGCGGATACCTCGCCGAGTAGTCGGCGAACGCCTTCAGGTAAAACGGTCCGGGAAAGGTCGCGCCCGCTCCAGTTAGCGAGCCTTGTCCCACGTCGACCGCAGATGGCGTGGTCGTGGCCCCGGTCGAGCCCCCACATGCGGTTGCAATCATGGCGGCCGCGCCGCCGATGACCGCGAGCCGCGCTATCGATGAGAGAAGAAGCATTTATCCCTCCTGATTCGCTCCGGTGTCGCTATGCGCCCAAAGCTAGGCGATGAGCGTTTAAGGAGGGGTTAATCGCACCTTAAGCCTCGGTGCGTTGGGGTGCTCATATACTCCGGCCGTGATCTGGGAGCGGCGACGCGCGGAAGATCAGATTCCGCAGGAGCCCATACCGCACGACTCTTTCAGCGAGGCGCTCGAGGCGGCGCCGGTGGTTGCGCTGCTCCTGGACATGGAAAGCCGGGTCCTCGGAGCAAACAGGGCCGCGCGCGACTTCTTTGACATCGAAGCCTCGCGCCTGCCCGCAAGCGTGGTCGAGGTGACGCTCGAGTCGCGGCTGTTCGAGATCCTCGCCGGCGATGAGGCACAGGCAGAGGCACAGCTGGTCCATCGGAAACGCACCGTGCAGACGCACCTTGTGCCGGGGCCGGACCCAGGCCAGAGAATCCTGTTCCTGGTCGACGTCACCGAAGCGCGCCGGCTGGCGACCGTCCGCCAGGAATTCGTCGCCAACCTGGTCCACGAGCTCAAGACTCCGATCACCTCACTTCGTCTTACAGCCGAAAGCCTGCTGAGTGACCCGCCGCTGAAAGACCGCCACCGGTTTGCGGAGCGACTGGTGCGCGAGGCCGACCTGATCATCAAGATCATCGACAACCTGCGCCAGCTGGGTGACATCGAGACAGGCGTGAGGGCGATGGACATCTCGACGTTTGATCTCGCCGAGCTCGTCACCGACAGCATCGCGCGGCTCGGGCTCGAGCGGCCGGTCAACGCAACGATCCCAACGGGAATCACCCTCCGTACCGACCGCGCGAAGCTCGTTCAGGCGCTGAACAACCTGCTCGATAACGCGGCCAAGTTCTCGCCGCCGGACACGGCGATTGACGTGAGCGCCGGAAACGAGGGCGGGGAGCTGATCATCAGCGTGCGGGACCGGGGGCCCGGCATCTCACCCGAGCACTGGAGCCGGGTTTTCGAGCGCTTTTACAAGGTCGATCGAGCCCGGCCGCGAGAGGCGGGTGGCTTCGGCCTCGGACTTGCCATCACCAAGCACCTCGTCCAGGTGCTGGGGGGTCGGATCTGGACCGAGGCGGCACCTGGAGGCGGCCAGGTGTTCCACATCGGGCTGCCGAGTCAAGTCTTAACGAGCCTATAAATTTTCGTTAACCAGGACGCGCCTATCCTGAAATCGGGGGATGGCAGAGATACGTCCTTACGTCGCGCCGCCGGCGCAACCAGACAGGCCTGGCCTGCGAGCTTTGCAGGGTGCCGGTCAAGCCAAGCTCACAATCGGTCAGCTTTCGTTCTACTACGGGAAATTCAAAGCCCTGAGCGATGTCACGTTCGAGATTCCCGAAAAGCGGATCACAGCCATCATCGGGCCCTCGGGATGCGGCAAGAGCACATTGCTGCGGGTTTTCAACCGGATGTACGACCTGGTGCCAAACTCTCGGGCCACTGGCACCGTGCTGCTCGACGACGAGAACGTGATCACCACTCGCAAGCTGCTCGAGCTGCGGCAGAAGGTGGGCATGGTGTTCCAGCGGCCGAGCCCCTTCCCCATGTCGATCCGCGACAACATCGCATTTGCCCCAAGGCTGCTGGGGTGGACTCAGTCGCGGATCCGGGCCGCGGTCGACGAGAGCCTGGAACGCGCCGCGCTGCTCGAAGAGGTGAAGGACCGGATGGACGAGCCCGCCACCTCGCTGTCGGGTGGCCAGCAGCAGCGGCTGTGTATCGCCCGCTGCATCGCGGTGAGCCCCCAGGTGATCCTGATGGACGAGCCGTGCTCGGCCCTCGATCCGGTGGCCACGCTGAAGATCGAAGACCTGATGGCGACGCTCACGCGCGACTTCACGATCGTGATCGTCACCCACAACATGCAGCAGGCCGCGCGCGTGTCCGACTTCACCGCCTTCATGCTCATGAGCCCGGAAAGTCGTCACGGCGAGCTCATCGAGTTCGCGCCCACCGCAGACCTCTTCAACCGGCCCCAGGACCAGCGGACTGAGGCATACATCACCGGACGTTTTGGATAGCCCATGCCGCGACTGACATTTGAAAGAGAGCTGGCCAGCCTGCGAGAGGCTCTGGTCCGGATGGGGACACTGGTCGAGTCGCAGATCGAAGCCGCCCTCGACGCGCTGCGGCGGCGCGACGGGAGCGCGGCGGAGAAAGTGCGCACCCAGGACCAATATCTGAATGAGCTGTTCCGACAGATCCGGGAGCAGGTCTTCATGGTCATATCCACGCAGCAGCCTGTGGCTCGCGACCTTCGCTATCTCATGGGCCTGCAGTACATCGCCACGGAGCTCGAACGGATGGGTGACTACGCCGTGCGCATCGCGCGCATGACCGGAACCTTGGTCGCATTGCCTGACAAAACGCTGCGCGCGGAGTTCGGTTTGATGGGCGAGCTGGCGATCGGGCAGGTGCACGACATCCTCGAGGCTCTCATCGACCAGAACGAGCCGAGGGCGCGCGAGGTCGCGAGCCGGGACAACGAGATCGACCGCCTCTACCACAGAGTTTTCGAGGACCTGGTCAAGGAAATGGGGAACGGACAGGTCGACACAGACGGCGCGCTGCGCGCGGTGACCCTCCTCCTGGTGGCGCACAACCTCGAGCGCATCGCGGACCGCGTCACCAACGTGGCCGAAGATATCGTCTTTCTCAACTCCGGGCAGGTGGTGGAGCTCGGATGACGCGCTCCGGCGCCAACGGCAACGCCGGCCGCGTCCTGGTCGTCGAGGACGACGAAGGCATCCGCGAGATGCTCAAGTACAACCTGGTCACCGCGGGGTTCTCGGTCCACGAGGCGAGCGATGGAGCTACGGGGCTGCGAACCGCCCGCACGGCTCGACCTGACCTGATCCTGCTCGACCTCATGCTGCCGGGTATGAGCGGCTTCGACTTCTGTCGCGCGCTGCGCAAGAGCAGCCGTGTGCCGATCATCATGATCACGGCCAAAGACGCCGAGGTCGACAAGATCGTCGGTCTCGAGCTGGGCGCGGACGACTACATCACCAAGCCCTTCTCAGTTCGCGAGGTGCTGGCGCGGGTGAATGCGGTGATGCGGCGAGCATCGCCGGACTCGAGCGAACCCAAGTCCATCCCCGAACGCGATTCCATCGGTGACTTCAGCATCGATCGCGCCGCGCGGCGCGTGGTGATGCAGGACACGGACGTCAAGCTGACGGCGCGAGAGTTCGACCTGCTCTCCTACCTTCTCGCGCATCCAGGCCGCGTTCACACCCGAGACGTGCTGCTGGAGAACGTGTGGGGCCACGAATTCTCAGGTGACCGCAAGACGGTCGACGTCCACGTGCGCTGGCTGCGCGAGAAGTTCGCCGGGATCGCGCCGTTCGAGATCGTGACGGTGCGCGGCATCGGCTACCGGCTCGATCGCGGGCCGGCGGGCGACGGCCCCGGCTAGAAAAAATAAACATGGCGGTCAAAGCCGGAACAGGGCCGATCGCGGCGGTTGGCACGAGCCGTCCACGCGATGGATTCCGCACCGTCGTCGGGGTGGTCGGCAGCGTCGTCCCGGCGATTCTCGTGCTCCTCGTCCTGACCTTGCTCGACCAAGCCGGGCCGGCGATCAAGCAGTTCGGCCTTCGTTTCCTGGTCGGCACGGACTGGAACCCCGTGACGGAGACGTTCGGCGCCCTGCCCGCCATATTCGGGACCGTAACGACTGCGTTCATCGCCCTGGCTCTCGCCCTGCCGGTCGGAGTCGGCGTGGCGGTGGTTCTCGCCGAACCCGGACACACCAACGTGCGCGGGATCGTCGGCACCGGCATCGAGCTCCTCGCGGCCATTCCCAGCGTGGTGTACGGGATCTGGGCCCTTTACGTGCTGGCGCCGTGGTCATACCAGCACATCGAGTTGCCGATCTCCGAACACGCGACGTTCATCGGCTGGCTCGGCTCACCCGCGGTGCGCGGCCTGTTCAACGCAGCACTCGTCCTGGGCGTGATGGTCCTGCCGACGCTCACGGCGATTTCGCGCGACGTCATCAAGGCCGTACCTCGAGGCATGAAGGAAAACGCGGTGGCCCTGGGCGCGACGTGGTGGGAGACCACATGGCGCGTGATCCTGCCCTCTGCGCGGGCGGGCATCTTCGGCGCCACGATCCTCGCGCTCGGGCGCGCCCTCGGCGAAACGATCGCCGTCACGATGGTGATCGGCAACGCGTACGTGATCCCGCACTCGATCTTTCAGCCTGCCTACACGCTTGCCAGCGTGATCGCCAACGAGTTCACCGAGGCGACCGGAACGCTCTATCCGGCGGCGCTGATCGAGCTTGGCCTGGTTCTCATCCTCGTCACGCTCGTGGTTAACGTGCTGGCTCTGCTCCTTGTCCGATCCACTGCCCGGGAGGCGAGGCTCACCGCATGAACCGGACCCTCCGGCGCCGCTACGTGAGCAGCGCCTGGCTTGCCGTGATGTACGCCCTGACCGTGCTCGCGCTGATCCCTCTGGCCCTCGTTCTGTGGTTCACGATCGCAAACGGCCTGCCCTCGGTGATTCATCCCCAGTTCTTCGTCAACTCCGAATTACCCCCCTGCGAGCCGTCCTGCCCCGCGGTGTCCCAAGCCGGAGTCGGCCACGCCATCGTGGGCACGGCGATCATGGTCGGGATCGCGTCCTTGATCGCGGTCCCGATAGGAATCCTTGGCGGCATCTACCTCGCCGAGTACGGCGTCGCGCGATGGTCGGGCTGGGTTCGGCTCGCGTCCGACGTACTGGTGGGCACACCGTCGATCGCAATCGGACTATTCATCTATGCGTTCCTGGTCGTTCCCCTCCACCACTTCTCCGGATTTTCAGGCGCAGTTGCGCTTGCGGTGCTGATGCTGCCGATCGTCACGCGCACCACCGAGGGCGCGGTGTCGCTCATCCCAAATGGTCTGCGTGAGTCGGGACTCGCGCTCGGTCTTCCGCGATGGCGCGTCTCGCTGCAGCTGATCCTGCCCGCCGCGGCGCCAGGCGTCATCACCGGCTCGCTGCTGTCGGTGGCGCGGGCAGGCGGCGAGACGGCGCCGCTGCTCTTCACCGCGTTTGGCGCCCACATCCTTTCGTTCAATCCCAACGCCGCGATGCAGGCGCTGCCGGTCACCGTGTTCCGCTACGCGCTGCTTCCGTACAAGTCGCTGCAGGCCCAGGCGTGGGGCGCCGCGCTCGTGCTCATCATCCTGGTGCTCGGCATCAACCTGATCAGCCGGTGGATCCTCCGGCGGCAGATCGCGCTCGCGGGACAGCTGTAAGCAAATCGATGTCGCAGCACGTTCATCCCGGCGTTGTGGCAGTGATGAGAGAGAAGGGCATTGACCTGACTGGGCGAGTCCCGCGCCCGCTCACTGACGAGCTGGTCCGGTGGCCGGATGTTGTCATCACGATGGGCTGCGGCGACGCATGTCCCGTCATTCCGGGCAAGCGCTACGTCGATTGGGAGCTGAGTGACCCAAAGGATCTGCCGTTGGATGAGGTCCGCGCGATCCGCGATGACATCGAGCGACGGATCGTGGAGCTCGTTAAAGATCTCGACCGCGCGGCGATTCGCGGTTAAACTCAAACCTCAAGAGTCAGTTACCGCCCGCCGGGGACCCCGACCGCCAAACGTTTCAGCTGACGAAGGAGCAACGGTGGCAACAAAGATCCTTGAAGTTGCGGATGTGAGCGTGATCAGAGCCGCGGGTGGAGTTGTTCTGCGCAAGTCGCGATCGGGCGAGACCGAGATCGCAATCATTCATCGACCCGCGTACGACGACTGGACTCTGCCCAAGGGCAAGATCGAGCCGGACGAAAGTCCCGAGGACTGCGCGCTGCGCGAGGTCCGCGAGGAGACTGGGCTGCGGTGCGAGCTGGTGCGGCCGCTTGGCTGCACCGCGTACGTCGACCGCCGGGGGCGAGACAAAGTCGCGTGCTACTGGGTGATGGAGGTGCGCGGCGGACGTTTCAAACCAGGTATCGAGGTGGACAGGCTGGTGTGGCTGCCGGTCGAGGACGCGTTGAAGCGACTGACCTACGGCCGCGACAAGACGCTGCTCCTGCAACAGAACCTCCGGTAGAAAGCAGCTCAAGTCCTCCCAATTTTTATGGGGAGGTGGGCGGCGAAGCCGCCGGGTGGATCGCCGGAGGGGCCTGACCGGACAAGCCTCGTAAGCGTGCGGCATCGGTAAGCTTGGTCGGGTGCAGACCCTGACGCACGCGGACCCGCTGATAGTCGCCGGCGTGACACTTCGCTCGCGTCTGTTCCTTGGCACCGGCAAGTACACGAGCGACGAATCTATGCTCGCCGCCATCGAGGCATCCGGCTGCGAGCTGGTGACGGTGGCCCTCCGCCGCCTGGACCTCGACAACCCCTCCAGGAAAACGATCCTCGACGTCATCGACTGGTCGCGCTATCGGATCCTGCCGAACACGGCCGGCTGCCGCACCGCGGAGGAGGCGATTCGAATCGCCCGGCTCGCCCGCACGATGGGTCTGTCGGACTGGGTCAAGCTGGAGGTCATTCCTGACCCCCGTTACCTGTTCCCCGATCCTGAAGAGACGTTGAAGGCCGCCCGCGTGCTGGTTGGCGAAGGCTTCAAGGTCCTTCCGTACATCAACGCGGACCCCGTGGTGGCCCGCAAGCTCGAGGAGCTGGGCACCGTGACGGTCATGCCCCTGGGCTCGCCGATCGGTTCAGGCCAGGGTCTGCAGACGCTCGAGCAGATCCGCATCATCATCGACGAGGCGCGCGTGCCGGTCGTGGTTGACGCCGGCATCGGAGTGCCCTCGGATGCCGCCCTCGCCATGGAGCTTGGCGCCGATGCCGTGCTCGTCAACACGGCGGTCGCGCTGGCCAAGGATCCGGCGCTGATGGCCGAAGCGATCAAGGAAGGCGTCGAGGCGGGTCGGAAGGCGTACCTCGCCGGACGCATCCCCAGGCGCGGTGAGGCCAGCGCGAGCTCGCCGACCGAGGGCATCTCGCGCCCGAGCTAGTTACGCCCGTGGCGATGGCGATCGTTTCCAGCGCGGAGGCCGGCCTGCGCGCGGCCCAGCGAGCGACCATCCTTCAGGTTCGCGCTCCCGACCTGAACACCGCCGTTCTGGAGGACGAAGCCAGGCGGCTCGTGGCGTCTTCGCCCATTCCCGTGCTCGTGAGCTCGCGATGCGATGTCGTCCTGGCCTGCGGGGCCGCGGGCGTGAACTTGCCCGAAGGGGACATCCCGACGCGCGACGCGCGCTCGCTCCTCGGCGACAGGCTGGTCGGCCGCTCCGTGCACTCGTCAGGCGCGGCGATCGAGGCGGAACGCGACGGCGCCGACTTCGTCATCTTTGGCCCGATCTGGGCAAGCACGACGCATCCCGAAGTCGTACCGGCCGGCGTCGAAGCTCTCTCACGCGTCACGGCCGCTGTGCGCATTCCGGTGCTTGCGATCGGAGGCGTGACCGAAGCCCGCATTGCCGAATGTCATGCCGCGGGCGCTGCGGGCTTCGCGGCCATTCGATTGTTCGAATGATCACGCTGCAGGTGAACGGGAAGCCAGTGGAGCTCGACCGCTCGACGCCACTCGTCGCATACCTCGAAAGGCTCGGCGTGGATCCTCGTGCGGTCGCGGTCGAGCATAACGGCGAGATCCTCGAGCGATCTGCTTACGCGTCGGTGACGCTCCGAGAAGGAGACCAGGTCGAGATCGTACGCATGGTCGGAGGGGGAATTCCCTAGCCGACCGCGAGCCGCTCCTTGATCGCGGCCTCAGCCTCAGCCCGTTCATCCCACGGCTCGGAGCCGCGCGCGGTGCGCATGGAGCGTTCATGGCCCTTGCCGGCAAGCAGCACCGTGTCACCAGGCTGCGCGACCTCGATGGCACGTCGAATCGCGGCGCGGCGGTCGATGACAACCTCGAAGTCGCGACCCGGCGCTTTGCCCTGGGCGCCCGCCTGAACGTCGCGCGCGATCTCGGCCGGGTCCTCGCTCAACGGGTCGTCGGTGGTGATGATGAAAAAGTCTGAGAACTCAGCCGCCGCGCGGCCCATGCCCGGTCGGTCGTGGTCCGAGCGCGCGGTCGATCCGAACACCGCAATGAGACGGCCGCGGGTGAACGGCCGGAGCTCGGCCAGCGCGCTTGCCAGCGAACCGGCTGCATGGGCGAAGTCGATATACACGCGAAAGTCCTGCCCGAGATCAACCGGCTCGAGCCGGCCGCGCACGCCCTCGAAACCGGCGAGGCCTCTGCCGACGTCATCGACCTCCACGCCGAGCGCCAGGCACACTCCCGCCGCGCAGAGCGCGTTGTAGATGTTGAATCGCGCCGGCACGTTCAACGCGACATCGGTCTCTCCCACCGGCGTCTTCATGCGGAAGCGCGACCCCGACCCGGTGATGGCGAGGTCCAGCGGATGCAGATCGGCCGCGGTGGTGAAGCCGTAGGTCCACCGGCGTGAGATGGGCCGTCCCGCGAGGCGTTCGTAGCTCGGATCGTCACGGTTGAGGACAGCGGTCTTCTCCACCCCTTTGTCAGCCGCGCGCGACGTGAGATCGATCAACCGGGCCTTCGCCTCCAGGTATTCCTCCCATGTCGCGTGATAGTCCAGGTGGTCGTGGCCGACGTTCGTGAATGCCGCGACGTCGAAGTCGCAGGCATGCACTCGCTCCTGGACCAACGCGTGCGAAGTCGTTTCGAGCACCGCGCAGGCCGCTCCCGCTTCAACCATGCGTGCGAGCCACGCCTGCACCTCCGGCGCTTCGGTCGTCGTCTGGCCGCTGACGTTGTCGACCTCGCGGCCGCTGACCTTGAAGGCGACGGTGCTCATCGCGCCGGCGACGATCCCGCTCGCCTGCAGCACGTGCTCGGCCATATGAGTGACGGTGGTCTTGCCGTCGGTGCCGGTGACGCCTGCCAGCTTGAGGCGTCGCGACGGCCGCCCATAGAACTCTGCCGCCAGCTCGGCGAGCCCGGTGCGGGTTGAGGGAACGTGGAGCACCGGGATCCCTTGCGGGACCTTGACGTAACGCTCGATCGCGACGGCCACGGCGCCCTGAGCCACGGCCTCGGTGATGTATACGTGGCCGTCGACGTGGAGTCCCTGGACCGCGACGAAAAGGTCGCCGGGGGAGACGCGGCGCGAGTCGTAGGCGATGCCGGTGACCTCAACCTCTCCGTTGCCCTCGAGCACGGCGCCGGCGCCGCGGGCGAGATCGGCCAGCTTCATATCGAGTCTGAGGATAATCGGCTCGTGATCGCAGAAATCGGTGCCGGCCGCTTCGAATGGGGCGCTCGCACCTATGTGATGGGAATCGTCAACGTCACGCCTGACTCGTTCAGTGGCGACGGTCTGGGCGGAGACGCGGAGGCGGCGGTCGCGCAAGGCCTCCGCATGGTGGGCGAAGGCGCCGACATGCTGGATGTGGGTGGTGAATCGACCCGACCCGGGCATGTGCCCGTGACCGCGGCTGAGGAGATCTCGCGCACCGAAGCCGTGGTCCAGCGCCTGGCGCGCGAGTCAGGCGTCCCTGTGTCGATCGACACATACAAGGAGGAGGTCGCCGCCGCCGGAATTGCTGCGGGCGCGACCATCCTGAACGACGTCTGGGGCCTGACGCGCTCGCCCGCGATCGCTGAGCTTGCCGCGCGGCATGGATGCGGTCTCGTCGTGATGCACAACCAGGACGGCACCGAATATGCGGACCTGATGGCCGAGGTCAAGCGCTTGCTGCGCGACGCTACCGCACGAGCGATCGCCGCGGGAGTGCCCAGGGAAAAGGTGATTGTCGATCCGGGCATAGGTTTCGGCAAGACGGCGGACCAGAACTGGGAGGTCATGCGCCGCTTCTCCGAGCTCACTGAAATCGGCCAGCCGATCCTGATCGGAACGTCGCGCAAATCCTTCATCGGCACGCTGCTCGATCTTCCTGTCGCGGATCGCCTCGAGGGTACGACTGCCACGGTGGTCGGCGCCGTTCTGCGCGGCGCGGACATCGTCCGCGTCCATGACGTGCGGCAGATGGTCCGCGCGGTCCGGGTCGCCGACCGCATGCGGTGACGAGGGTCTACCTCGGCCTCGGCTCCAACCTCGGTACGCGGTCCCGCAATCTGAGCGCGGCGCGAAGAAGGCTGCGCCAAAAGGGAGTCCGCATCGTGCGCCAAAGCCGGGTCATCGAAACCGAGCCCTGGGGCGTCCCGAACCAGCCGAGATTTCTCAATCAGGTGGTCGAGGCCGAGTGGAACGGCCGGCCACATCAGCTGCTGCGGCTCGCGCAAGAAGTCGAGCGCGAAGGCGGACGCAAGCCTTCGCGGCGATGGGGACCGCGCGCCATAGATGTCGACATCCTTTTGTTCGGCGATGACCGCGTAAAGCTTCGTGACCTGGTCATTCCGCATCCGCGCATTGCGGAGAGACCTTTTGTCATCGAGTCGCTGAGCGAGCTCGGAGTTAGGCGGGTCGGGCGTTGGTGAAGCGGTAGCCGATGCCGGGCACGGCCAGGATGTAATAAGGACGCGAGGGCTGCGTCTCGATCTTTCGGCGCAGGTTCCTGATGTGCACGTCGATCACGCGCGTCTCGATCGGATACTCATAGCCCCAGATCGAGTTGAGGATCTTCTCGCGGCTCAGCACCTTGCCCGCGTTGCTGGCGAGAAACGTCAACAGGTCGAACTCCGTGTGCGTCAGCTCGACCTCTTTGCCCGACTTGTAGGTCCGGCGCTCGTTGACATCGATGACGAGGTCGCGAAACTCAAGCCTGCTCCGCATGGCTTCGGCGTTCTCGAGACGGGCCCTGCGCAGGTGGGCGGCCATGCGCGCCACGAGCTCGCGCAGCCGCAGCGGCTTGGTGACGTAATCGTCGGCGCCGATCTCGAGGGCGACGACTGCATCGATCTCGTCGGACCTCGAGCTCATCATGATCACGGGGACCGCGGGATCCATCTTGCGAAGTTCCCGGCACACGTCGAAGCCCGCGGCGTCGGGAAGCGTGACTTCCAGCAGGACCACGCTTGGTCTCGAATGCTCGATCTGACGCAGCGCCTCGGATCCGACATCCGCCTCGACGACCTGGTATCCATCCTGCTCGCAAACCTGCTTGATCTCACGTCGCGTCAAGCTGTCCGGCTCGACGACCAGTACCTTGCGCGCGGACTCCGCCACAGCCATGCCTCCATCCTAACGTCTTTGAAGGATTGTTAGGGAATGTTTCGTTTCAGGCCCCGAATGAACGCTCTAGTTTTACGTTCCATACCGAGGAGCGCCGCACCGCCGCCGCCAAGGATCAGCTCCCAGGCGCCGGCGTAAGCGATCTCCTCGCCGCCGAACTCTGACTTGAAGAAGCCAAGCCCATGCCACGGATGGCCGGGGCCGGCGTTTGGAGGCGGTACGCCCCACAGGTCGAAGTCATGGCAGCCCGCTTCAGCGGCCGACGATATGGCGGACCACCAGGCGAGGTCGTTGCCCATCAGCTCCCGGCGGGCGCCGCTGCGTCCGGCGAAGAGGCTGTAAGCGCGACCCGCGTGGCGCGCCACGAGCACTGTCGCCAGCGGCTCGCGCTTTCCCGGCGCGTACGCGGTGTACGTGCGGCACCACGGCAACAAGTTGAGCAGCAGGTCGTAGTAGCGGCGGTCCGGGAGACGGATCGCCTCGCGTCGCTCGACGGCGGCCGACTGACGCGCGAGCTCCGCCGCATCCTTGCCCTCTTCGACTACGACGCCGCGCTTTTGTCCCGTGCGGATGTTGTAGCGACGACCGTGACGAAATGTCTTGAGCAGCTCGTCGGGCGGCATCAGTTTGATGATGCGCGTGTGCTGCGGCTGAATCGGCGCGACGCGCGCGAAGCCCCTCTCGGTCATCATCTCGCTGAATTCTTCTGGCGCCTCGGGCTCGACAACGATTCGTGCGATGTTGGAATTGCGTGCCCACGCGATGAACCAGTCGATCGACTCGGAGCTCGCAAGCACGGGACCGCGCGGAACATACGCCTCGCGCGCGGGTCCGACGTTGCGGAGTTGGACGCTTACGATCGCGCCCCGAGTGAGACGCACACGTTCGACCTTCCAGCCGGATCTCGACTGGACCTCACCCCAGGCCCACGATTGCAGCAGCGGTGCCGGCGATGCGGCGTGGGCGAGCTCGGCATCCCACCGCTGGGCGTCGTCGCTCACGACGGGCCAGGTTCCGTCACGAGCGTTTCTTCGAGGTGGGCGATATCGTTCACGCCTCCGATCACCATTCGGCCGTTGCGTTTTTCGATCAGAGAGATCGACGCATTCTGAATCTTGAAAGGGAAGAGCCCGCGGCTCGGGCGCCCAACGATGCGATGCAATGCGACCTGGATCACGCCCCCATGGGTGACCACCAGCACGTCGCCATGCTGATGGCGCTTGAGGAGCTCATCGAGGGCAGCCCCGACACGCGTGTCAAAATTCGCGGCCCCCTCGCCGCCGGGAACCACGTCCCAATCGGGGTCCGCCACCCACGCCGCCCACGCGTCCGGAAACTGCTGCGCGATCTCCTCCGTGCGCAGTCCCTCCCACGCACCCAGGTAAATCTCGCGCAGGGCGGGCGTAGGTTCGGGCCTGACCCCGACGAGGTCGCCTATCACCTCGGCTGTCTCCAAAGCCCGCTTCAGGTCGCTCGCATACGACCCGACGAACTTGCTTCCGGCCAACCGGGCGCCCAGGACCTCGGCCTGACGGCGGCCCTCTTCGGAAAGCGGGGGATCGAGCTGGCCCTGGATGCGGTGATCCCGGTTCCACGTCGACTGACCGTGCCGGACGAGGACCAGACGAGCGGGAGCGGGGCGAGCTGGCAGCGGGGCGGCGTCGCCACCCTCTGGCTGCGGCACCACCCCCGCGGGTTCGGCGACGCCAGTCTGAGGAGGCTCCGGGCGCGCTTTGATCTCGTTGCCTATACTAACTTTCTCTTAGTTCTCGATCGGACTGGGCCGATCTCAGGAGAAGACTGTTGCACTCTCACGGCTCGTTGGCCGAAAACCCCCTGCGATCGCTTCTGGAATCCGCTCAGGGTGAGCGGTCCACAGGTACCCTTACCGTCCGCAATGGGAACGGCGAATCTGCGTCGCTGTACTTCCTGTTCGGGCATCTTTTTCACGCCCAGGGCAATGGCAAGTCCGGCGACGACGCGGTGGTCAGCGCTCTCAACTGGACCAAAGGCGATTTCGAGTTCGATGCCAAGGCCAAGCTGCCGGCCGACGAGACGGTCAAGGCCGGCATCCCGGAGCTCGTTCACGCCGCGGAAGCGGCGCCGAAGCCGGCTCCCGCTGAACCGAAGACCGAACCCAGGCCCGAAAAGGCGGAGCCGCGCAACGAGAGGAGAGAGCATGCTGAACCCGAACGAAAGGTGGAAGCACCACAGCCGAGACGCGGCGTGAAGCACCGCCCATCGCCGAAACACGGCCGTGAGCCGATTCCAGTCCCCGCGGGCCAGATCCTCTACGACTCGCTCAAGACATCGTTCGTCGACTTCCCGCGCCTCCTGACGACGCTTGAGCGCGAGGGCTACACAGGCTACGTCCGGCTCCTGACCGACGACGCGTCGGGTTTGATCCTGTTCCGCGAAGGCTCGGCCCTCGAGTGCCTGTACGACGGCGCGGCCGAGGCGGGAAGCCTCTTCCTCGGCAAGCAAGCGCTGCAGGCGTTCAACGACGACGTGACCGCGGGGCACGGCGTGCTCGATGTGGTCGGACTGTCACCTGAGCTGATCGACGGCCTCTACGAGCTGACCGTATCTCGACCGATGTACACCGAGCTGTACGCCGCGTGGGTTGACATGAAGGCGCTCTTGAGTTTCCTGAGCGAGCGCAAGCTGAGCGGCAGCGTGTTGATCCGCTCGGGCGCCGGCACCGGGGTCATCATCCTCGCCGCGGGCGAGCTCGCCGGCGCTTACACGAGCGAGTCGCGCGACATCTCCGACAAGCCTGACCGCGCTCTGGCGCTTTGCGATGACCCGAACGCGATGATCGAGGTCAAATCGGCCGACGCGACCAAGCATCCCCCGCTCCAAGTGGATGAGATCGTCGGCGGCCAGCGCGGACGTCCCGCTGCGCCTTCTTCTTTTGCTCCGGCGCCGGCCGCCGATCCGGCCGCGGCCACCAACCCGACGGTGCCGGTCATGCCGGCAATGCAGCCGGAACCGCCGACGGCCCAGATCCCGACCACGCCCTTCTCCAACTACGGCCAGCCCGCTGGAGCCCCGCCTGTGGCGCCGACACAGCCGCCCAGGTCGGGCGGCGGACCGCAGCTCGACTGGGGCGGCATAGTGTCTGAGCTGCAAGCCATGGCGGAGGACGCGCTCGGCAACAGGGCGCGGAAGGTCAAGGACATCCTGGGCGCCGCGGACCCGTCACTCGGCGGCATCGAGGCGGCCATCGACCAGATCCCCAGCATCTCGCTTCTGTTCGTCGATTCCTCGCGCCTGGAGCAGCTGGCGCAAGAGATGAGGGCCCGGCTCAAGTCCCACCTCTAGCCGGCGGTGTAGGCCCCTAACAGGGTGGGTACTGCGGTCTTCGTGGTTTGGCGACCAAACTCGATCCGGTCCCGGCTGGCGCGCTTTCTGCTGACCGTCGCGGGCCTCATCGCAATCGCGCCTCTCGCCTCCTGCGGAGGCGACCCGCCACAGATCGTCGACTACGCGCCGCAGCGCAACACCGTCGACGTTTCGACCGCAGCTCCGATCCGGATCACGTTCGACCACGATGTCGACCAGGCCTCCGTCGAGAGCCGGATGCATCTGTCGCCTCTGACGAGCGGATCCGTGCAGTGGGCCAATGGGCGCCAGCTCGTCTATGTCCACGCCACCTTGCGCACCAACACCGTTTATGAGGTGATCCTCGAGCCCGGGTACCGCGATCCCGCCGGCAACACCTACACCCTGCGGCACCATTGGTCGTTCGCCACCGAAGGTCCGCCGGCGCTCTCGGCCTCAAATCCGTCCGATGGCGAGAGCGGGGTCGATCCATCGGCGTACCTGAGTCTCGACTTCAGTCGCGCCATGGAACCGGCCAGCCTCAAGAGCGCAATTGCCTTGAGCCCGAGCGTGCCGTTCGATGTGCGGATCGACCAGGCGGACAGCCGGCGCGCCATCATCGCGCCGTCCCAGCTGCTGTCCGCGAACACCGACTACCGCTTGCTCCTCAACACCGCCGCGCTGGACGTCGACGGCAACCAGCTCGGTCGAAATCAGCTCGTCAAGTTCAGCACAGGAGCGCTTCGCCCTCTCACCCACTGGATCGCATTCGCCACAGCCGGGCCGGCCGGCCCAGCGGGCGGATTGTGGATCGTCAACGAGCGGGGATTTCCGCGCGAGCTCTTCGACTCCAGTCCGGTGGACTCGTTCAGCTGGTCGCCTGGAGGCGAGTCGCTCTTGATCCAGGGCCCGGACCAAGCATGGTGGCAGTTCACACCCGGCGGCTCCGCCACTCGCCTGGCATTCAAGGCGACGTGGGCGGCCTCCCTTGCCGGTGCGCTCGGCTTCGTCTACATCGATGACGCAGGAGCGCTGCACAGGCAGGACCGCAATGGCGACGACGCGGTCATCTCCAAAGACGTCGCGGAGGCGGCGGTCGCTCCCAACGGGCTGCGCGTCGCCTTCATCAACGGGACGAGCAACCTGAACGAGATCTGGGGCTACGACGTGGGGCTGCGCGCGCGTTACGGGTTGGCGACCGACTCAGCTCCCGTGGGCGCAGTCTCCTGGGCGCCGGCCGCCAACCGCATCGCGTACCTCCGCCATGACCTGTCGACGACGAGTCTGCGCGTGCGCAACCTGAGCGGCGCGGCCTCGACCACCACAGTGACCACCGGCGACCTCGGCAGGCCGGCGTGGCTGCCCGATTCGACGCACCTTGTGTTTGCGGCGGCAGTACCTTCCTCGAGCGGCCCGGTGCACAAAGCGTTCGTCGTGAATGTGGCCTCTCCGCCGGCCCCTCTCACTCTGGCGTCAGGACTCCCCTCGGACCCGGCGATCGAGGTGTCGTCACCGATCTCATCTCCCGACGGGCACCAGATCGCATTTCTCAGCGGCAACCAGGTGTGGCTCATGAACGGCGACGGGACCCGGCCGACCGCGCTGACGCGGGAAGACCCGGCGTCGTTTCCTTATTCGTGCCGCGCGGTGGCCTGGACGCGAACCTGAGCGCGCTCGACGACGCCCTCGAACAGGTCCTGCAGGCGGTCTGCTGTGCGCCTCCAGGAGTAGCGCTGTGCAAGAAGGCGCCCGCGCCTTCCCATCTGCACCGCGAGCTCTGGATTGTCCAGTAGCCGGCCGATTCGCTCCGCGTAGGCCGCAGGCTCGTGCCCATCGATCAGGTAGCCGCTCACGTCGTCACGAACCACCGATCGCAGTCCGGTGACGTCGGAACCGACAACCGGCGTGCCGCAGGCTTGCGCCTCGAGCCCAACCAGACCAAAGGATTCGCTGTAGGAGGGCATCACGCAAACATTGGCCGCCGAATAGAAGAACGGAAGCTCGTGGTGCGCAACCGAGCCGAGAAAATCGATATGGTCACGCACGCCGAGCTCCGTTGCGATCGTCTTGAGGCGCACCATCTCGCTCTCATCTCCGTCGCGGCTGTCCTCGCCAAGTACGAGCAGCCGAACGTCATCGTGCCGGCGGTCGCGAAGCAGCGCGAGGGCGCGAATCGCAACTTCGACTCCTTTGAGTCGCTCCAACCGGCCCACGAAGAGGAGCAGGCGACCAGACCCGTATCCGATCTTCCGGCGAGCTTCCGCGCGGTCGATCGGCTGGAACATTGATGGGTCCACGCCTGGCGGGACCACGACCACGTGCTCTGGGTCGGCGCCGTACGCGCCAACCAGGTCCCCGGCTTCATCGTTGGTCGACGCGACCAGCAGGTCCGCTTGATGGGCGATCTCTCGCTCCACCCGGATGCGAAGCGCGGGTTCCGGGCGAGCGCCCGCCGCCAGCGTTCGGTTCTTGACCAGTCCCAGCGTGTGGGCGATGTGGGTCCATCCCGCCGCGAGCTGCGGGCGCAGCAAACACGCCACTTCGCCGGAGAGCCAGTAATTGGAAAAAAGAAGGTCGTATGCAATGCCTTCGCTCCTCGCGAAGTCCAGGATGCGTACAGCGAAGGCGGGGACTTCGTCGTAGAGGGAGTACTTGTCCAGGGGCCGCCCGGCAGGCAGATAGATCACCCGCGACAACGCCGCAAGCGATTCCACCCCGGGGTCGTCCGGCGACTGCTTGCGGGTGAAGATGTCGGTCGCGATGCCGCGGTCGCTGAACGCGGTGCAGACCTCATGGACGTATACGTTCAGTCCGCCGTTCGCATTCTGGCCCAACGACGCGGTGGGCGATGTGTGCATGGAGACGACCGCAATGCGGCGCAGGCCGTCGGAAGTCAGAAGGTCGCGTTCAGCCACGGTACGCCGATCTCGCGTCAAGCCAGCGTCTCGAGACGCAGCAAAAGCCGGAACGAGAGACCGGCGAACAGGAACCCATAATCCTTAAAACCTACGAGGTTTCGGGCTATTCCCGCCCGGACCCAGGTCAACGACCCTCGATATGATTGGCGGCGATGCGGGTGACCAGAGGGCTCCTGTTGATGCTGGGGATTCCGGCCTTCCTCATCCTGACCGCGCTGTCGACCCTCGCCGACACGACGCCTTCGCCGGCGTCGACCGCGAGCGGCGCCACAACCCTTCCCGGCAATCCGGAAAAGGGCCAGACGCTGTTCTCGCAGAACTGCGCCACCTGCCACGGAGCCAGCCTCGAAGGTGGAATCGGACCTGCCCTGAACCCGATCGAGAAGCTGCCCGGCGTGACCAATCCGCTCGACCCCGCCTACCTGATCGGCGTTATCACCAACGGCAAGACAGACAACGGAAAAACCATGCCGCCAAAGGGTGGCAACCCCAACCTGACCGAGCAGGACGTGAAAGACCTCGCGGCTTTCATCATCCAGCAGAACCGCACTCCCGGAGGCGGAGCGCTGTCGCCGGGAGAGCTCGCCAAGCGGACCATCCTCTGGGTGAGCATCGGGATCATCGCCATGGTCTTCATCACCTACCTGCTGTCTTCGTACAACATGCGATGGATCGCGCGCCGCGCAGCGGCGCGACGCAAGTAGCCGAAGCCGGCGCCGCACCGCCCCTTTACCCGACACCCGTCGGCGGCTCGCCCCGAATCCTGATCCTCTTCAGCGACACCGGCGGGGGCCATCGCGCCGCCGCGCGTGCCCTCACCGAAGCGCTTCAGCTGCTCGATCCTTCGTGCATCGTGACTGTTGCCGATCCGTTGATCGGCCAAGGACCAGCCGTGGTGCGCCGCCTCGCTTCCCTCTACTCACCTGTCATTCGCCGCTCGCGTGCCGCGTGGGGCGCCGTCTATCACTCGAGCAACACGCAGCCGACCTTCGCCGCGATCCGAGCTGTATTCGGACCGGCCGTGCGCAAAGTGCTGCGCCAGCTCCTGAAGCAGCACGACCCGGACGTCGTGCTGTCGGTGCATCCTCTGCTGAACCACGTCGCCCACCAGGCGATCCGGAAGAGCGGACGCCCGCGGGCCCTGATGACTGTGATCACGGACCTCGTCGACTTCCATCGGGGCTGGACGTTCAGCCAGGCCGACCTGGTGGTCGCGCCGACCGAGCGCGCGCGCCGGGTCGCACTGCGGCGCCGGGTGCCGGCTGAACGCGTCAAGCTGCTGGGTCTGCCGGTCGACCTGCGGTTCCGGCCGCCGGCGCCAGGCGAGAAGCAGGCGCTGCGCCGCCGGTTCGGCCTTGACGAGCATCGATTCACCGTCCTCGTCATGGGGGGCGCGGCCGGGGTCGGGCATCTCGCGGCTCAGGTGCGTGAGCTGGCCATCGACCCTCATCCGTGGCAGCTCGCGATCGTCTGCGGCCGCAATGAGAAGCTTCGCCGGCGCCTCCAGGAGCTGCCCGCCGCGACCCCGATGCTGGTGCTCGGCTTCGTCGACTACATGCCCGAGCTGATGCGCGCCTGCGACCTGGTGGTGACGAAAGCGGGTCCAGGCGCCATCGCCGAAGCTCTCGCGACTGGCGTCCCGCTTGTGATCACCGGCTTCCTGCCCGGTCAGGAAACGCCGAATGTCGACTTCGTGGTCGAGTCGCGCATCGGCGCCTTCGCCCCTCGGGAATCGGACCTGCTCGACGAGGTCCGCGTCATGGCAGAGGGTGGCCCCACCTGGCGCGAGATGTCGCGCAATGCGGAAGAGCTGGCGCATCCGTACGCCTCGTCGGACATCGCCCGCGAGTGTCTGATCCTGGCTGCCCACTACAGGGCGTCGGCGCAGGCGAGCCTGTAGGGGCAGAGGCGGCAGCGCCGCCTCTCGGGTCGCGCGTCGAAGCGGCCGGACCTTATCCCCTCCGCAACCTCGGATCCGTCCGCCTGCGCCTCGCGCACCAGGGCCGCGACTCTTTCGACTCGCACCGATTCGCCGGACGCAAGGTAGACAACCTCCAGCTCAATCGGATCGAGTTTCAGCGCGCCGGTAGCGCCAAGCGCGTACAGGGCCACCTGCAAATCGCGCCTCTTCCGGGCGATCGGCCGGCCGCTCTTGTAATCGATGATGCGCCAGCCACCTTCGGTGCGGTCGATGCGGTCGATCACGCCGCGCAGCTTCCAGCCATCAACAGCCAGGTCGAATTCCTGCTCCACGTAAGCGGGGACAGCATCGAAACCGCCCCGCACGCGATAAGCCTCGAGCTCCGCTGCACCGATGCGCTGAAACGCCGGGACCCGTCGCGGGTCCGGGAAGTCTGCGGTCTTCCATACATCGCCGTGGATCGAGCTCAGGGTCGCGCGGCTGATTGCAGGACCATCTCGCCGGAGCTCGCCGGCTCGCCTGAGCACCTCGTGAAGGATCAGGCCGTGGACGGCTTCGGCGCTCTGCACAACCGGAAGTCGCTGCACGTGCCGATACCAGTACTGGCGCGGACAGTCGAGATACGACGCCATCGCGCTGTAAGAGAGCTGCACATCGCCGACGTGCCCGTTGACCGTGGGCCGTGGAGGGGCCTGTGGCGCCGCCGCAATCCGCTTCTCGAGAATCCCACGCGGTCCGGCGGCGCGGACCTCTGCGAGAAATCGCGACTCCCGCCACCGCCGTCCCCCGTCGTAGTGAGTCCCGTGCGTCAGGTACAGCTGATGCCGCGCGCGTGTCATGGCAACGTAGAGCAGACGCCGCTCTTCGGAGATGACGTCTTCGCGCCCGCGCACCAACGGCTCGAGCACCGCGGGCGGAAGCTCGAAACGCGGCGAGCGGCCGGATTGCGGCAGCCGGCCTTCGACGAGCGCGGGGACAAACACCACGCCGAACTCGAGGCCCTTGGACTGGTGGATGGTCATGACCTGGACGGCCTCACCTGTCTCGACCGGCGCCGGTTCCTCGTCCTCACCGGAGAGCAGGACGAGCTCGAGGTGCTGCATGTAGGCGTCGAGCGAATGATCGGGTGTGGTTTCGCAAAACTCCGCGATCATTTCGGCAAAGCGGCTCGCGTTCGCGGTAGCGCGCGCCGCCTCGCTGGCTTCGAGCCCGGCTCGCAGCCGCTCGAGATAGCCCGTTTGCTCCATCAGCTCGAAGAACAGGTCGCGCACGTCGAGGTGTGTCGCGGCCATGGCAAAACTTTCGACCAGCGATGGCACCGCGGCCATGGCGGGCCGCCCGCTGATCCGAGCCAGAGCAACCAGATCGCCGGGAACTCGCACCACGCGAAGCATCGAGATCAGGTCTTTGATTTCCGGCCTGTCATGAAAACCACGCCCGCCGATCACGACGTGAGGTAGTCCCGCAGCCGCGAGCGCCGCTGCGACGGGTCGAGCGATGGCGTTGGTGCGGCACAGCACCGCGATCGACGAAAACGACGTTTTCTCGCCGGCGAGACGAGCGATCTCCTGCGCGATTGCGCTCGCTTCGGACGCTCCGTCAGGGCTCTCCCAGACCTGGACATCGGGGCCGCTTGCGTCAGCCCGTAACACTTTGGGCAGCCGGCCCGGATTGTTCGCGATGAGAGCCGCCGCGGCGGCGACTATGCGCCGTGAGCTTCGCCGATTCCGGCCCAAGGTTATGGTGCGCGTCCGGGGAAAGCTGGCGAGAAATCGCTCGAGGCTTGCCCGCGAGGCACCGCGGAAGCGGTAGATCGACTGGTCGTCATCGCCCACGACGAACGGAGCCCCGGAGCCGGCGATAAGCTCGACCAATCGTTCCTGCGCCAGGTTGAGGTCCTGGTACTCGTCCACCAGCACGTGTGGATGGCGGTCGGTGTAGCGACGTAGAACGTCAGGTCTCTTCTCGAAGAGGCGGACGGCAAGGAGAAGGAGATCGTCGAAATCCAGAAACCGCTGCTTGCGACACTCGCCTTCGTACGCGCGGAACAGCTTCAGGCACGCGCGCATGAGCTCGGCCTTCTCGGCGTCGTCGGTGGACGATGCCCAGGCCTGCAGACGTTCGAGCGGGACCAGCTCCTGCTTCATACGCTCGAGCATCTGGAGCGCCGGTGCCACCAGATCGTCCGGCCGCTCATCCCCTGTCAGTGCGGCGTCGCCGATTCCCCACATCAGCTCGCGGGCGAGGATCCAGCGATCGGCGCCGGCGAGGATGCGAAAACCGGCTGGGACGCCGATCGCCCGTCCGTCCTCGCGCAGCCAGCCGAGGGCGATGGAGTGAAACGTGCCGACCGCCGGCGCCGCGCCATCGATGAGCGTCTCGATCCGCTGACGCATCTCGGCGGCCGCGCGCTCGGTGAAGGTCATGACCAGGATCGAGGCCGGCGACACCCCGGACGCGACGAGGCGTCGAAATCGCTCGGCGATCACCGCGGTCTTGCCTGTGCCCGCCCCGGCGACCACTCGCACCGGACCCGTTCCGAGCGCGGCGGCGTGGGACTGCTCCCGACCGAGCGTCATGAGCCGAAGCTCATTGTGGCGTCGACCGGCCGATACGCACCCGGAGCACGCGCACCTTGCGGCCCAGGTCCGGACGGCTGAGTCGAGCCAGGATGGTTTCGGCGTCGAGCCTCAGCTGATGGGCCAACGCGGGGCTCGAGGTGGTGACGAGAAGCGTGCCCGAGCGCAGCTCGACCTCGTCGCACAGCCTCGCGACATCGGGGCCCATCAGCTGACGAAAAGCCGTGGCGACCTGCATACCCATCAGGCGGGCTCCGCCGGGCTGGCGGCGCACGATTTTGGGCAGGATATTGCCCAGCTTATCCACAGGGCTGAATCCTGCCCGCTTCGACGGTCCAGACCATTGCTTTGGCGATCAGATCGGGTGGAAACGGCCCCGCCTCGACCGACGTGATGATGACCTGGCCTCCAACCGCGACCTCTTGGAGAAGAGCGGCCCGGCGGTCTCCGTCAAGCTCTGAAAGGACATCGTCGAGCAAGAGCACCGGCCTCTCGCCGGCTCGCCGTTCGATCAGGGCCGCTTCAGCGAGCTTCAAGCTCACGACCGCCGTTCGCTGCTGACCCTGGGAGGCATAGGAGCGAGCCTCCTGACCATCGAGAAGAACCCGAATGTCGTCTCGATGCGGACCCACGCTCGTGGAGCCGCGCCGTAGGTCTTCGGCGAGGGAGTTATTCACAGCTTCCGCCAGGTTTTCCGGAGGCCCCTGGTACTCGATCTCCAGCCGCTCACCCGACGCGATTTCGGCGTGGCAACGAGCCGCCTCCGGCGCGAGCTCGGCGACCGCCCTGGTCCGCGCGGCGGCGATCTCGCCTCCGACCTTGACGAGCTCCTGATTCCACGCGTCGAGCGTGTCGGCGCCGGTCTCCCCGGCCGCCATGCGCTTGAGCAGGCTGTTGCGCTGCTCGAGCACCCGGCGGAGCCCGGCCAGGGCACGGGCGTAGCCCGGCTCGACCTGGACAAGCATCTGGTTGAGGAACCTGCGCCGGAGCTCCGGACCGGCTTTGACAAGGCCCAGGTCGTCAGGCCAGAAGAGCACCACCCGGAAGTGGCCGGGTAGGTCGAATGCGCGGCGCCTCGCCCCGTCGACCTCGATCGCGCGATGCGCCCTGTCGCCCGTCACATCCAGCTCGATCGAGATCTCTCGCCGTGACTGCCCGGTATCGATCTCGGCCTGGATTCGCGAGCCGGCGCCGGCGGGACCAACGAGCTCGATCTCGCGGCGCGCCCTCGGCGAGGACGAAAGCGCCAGCATCGCGACAGCTTCGAGCAGGTTTGTCTTGCCCTGCCCGTTCGCGCCGATGAAGACGTTGACGCTCGGTCCCGGCGAGAGATCTAGCCGCGCGTAGTTGCGGTGATTTTTGAGCTGAAGTCTCTGGAGGCGCACCTGTCCTGTGCGCTCAGGACATCGCCACCCGCACGGGCATGATCACGTAGAGGTAGTGCTCCTTGCCCGGCGGTCGCATCAGCCCCGGACTCAGGGGACCGTCGAACAGCAGCTCGACCTCATCCTCCCCGATCACTCCGAGGGCATCGAGAACGTAGCGGGCGTTGAAGGCGATCTGGATATCGGATCCGTCGACGTCGGCGGCCATCTCGGCCTTGCTGTCGCCCACCTCGTTCGTGGTGGCGGACAGCGTGAGCGCTCCGGCCTGTGCCTTGACCCGAATGACATTCGCGCTGTCCCGCGCGAAAAGTGAGACGGCGCGGACTGTCTGGGTGAGCTCGGCGGTCGAGACCTTCACCTTGGTCGAGCTCTTACTGGGGATAACCTGTGCGTAGTTGGGATACTTTCCGTCGATCAGCCTCGAGGTCAGCTCGGAGCTGCCGGCACGGAAAAATACCTGGTTGCGCGCCTTGGAGATGATCACCTCGACCTTGCCAGGTTCGCCCTTGAGAACCCGTGACAGCTCAGCCAGGGCCCGCGCCGGGACGATGAGGCTCGCTTCGAGGTCGCTCGACCCGGCGGCCGCAAGCTTCCTCACCGCCAGGCGGTGACCGTCGGTCGCGGCCAGCGTCAGGTTGCCACCCTGCACCTGCACCAGCACACCGGTCAAGACAGGCCGGGCCTCGTCGGTTGACGCTGCCATCTGTGTTTGCTCGACGGCGCCGACCAGGTCGTCGAGCGCGACCTCGAGGCGGTCGCCTTCGTCCGGCCGCGGTCCCGGAGGGAACTCTTCAGCCTCGATGCATTTGATGTGGGTGTCGAAACGGGCGCACCGAAGGTTCAGCGATTGGGTCGCCCCATCGAGCGTCATCTCAAGGTCGTCGTCAGGCAGCGTTCCAACGAAGTCCGTCAAAAGGCGGGCGGGCGCCGTCGTCGAACCCTCTGTTTCAACCTCGGCGGGAACCAGCTTGCGAATTCCGATCTCGAGGTTGGTGGCGGTGAGCGCCAGGCCCTCCGATGTCGTCTCGATGAGGATGTTGTTGAGGATCGGCAGCGTGGTCCGGCTGGAGATGGCCCGCGAAACCACCTGCAGCGCTTGACCAAGGATTGCCGGCCTGCATGTCACCTTCATTTGAGCAGTGAGAACTTTGGCATTCACGAAAGTTGTCCCCCGTTGATAGAGATTCTCTTAATAGAAGTCATCCGTAACCGATAACAGTAAGCGCTGTGCGAACTGTGGATGTCGAGATCATTTACAGATCGAAATGGACGGTGGATAAGCTCTGGGGAATCGTAGTGGGGACCGCCCAAGGCTGTTGAGCCGCTGGGTATGAAATGGCCACCGGCGGTCCATACCACTCTCGTCCCAAGCCGGTTCTCAAAACGTGTGGACAACTGGCTCACTGGACGTACAGCTTTTCGCGGATGGCCTGGACTTCGTAACGGAGCCGCTCGTCTTCTTTCAATTCGTTGGCGATCTTTTCGATTGAGTGCAGCGCGGTCGTGTGATCGCGTCCGCCGAAAGCTTTTCCAATCGCCGGCAGCGAGGATGGGGTTTCCTCGCGCACCAGGAACATGGCGACCTGGCGCGGGAAGACGATGTGCTTGTCGCGCCGCTTTCCCTTCATATCTTCGAGCGTGACGTTGTAGTAGTCGGCGACCAGGGACTGGATTCGCTCCACGTTGATGGGCTTGCGTGTGCCGGCAGGGATGATGTCGGAAAGCAGGCGTGCAGCTTCCTCCTGATCGAGCTGCCGCTGATGGACCGCCGCGAAAGCCTGGACGCGCGTCAGCGCGCCCTCCAGCTCGCGGATGTTTCGCTGGACTTTGTGTGCGATGAAGCTGAGCACCTCTTCAGGGATCAAGCTCATGTTGTCGCCGAGCTTGGAGTGAAGGATGGCGAGGCGAGTCTCAAAGTCCGGCGACTGGATATCAGCGATAAGACCCCATTCGAATCTCGAACGCAGCCGGTCCTCGAGCGTAGGGATCTCCTTGGGCGGGCGGTCGGACGAGATGACGATCTGTTTGTTGATCTCGTGAAGCGCATTGAAGGTATGGAAGAACTCTTCCTTGGTCCGGTCCTTGCCGGCGAGGAACTGAACGTCGTCGATCAGCAGCACGTCGACCGTGCGGTACTTGTGGCGGAATTCGCCCATACGTGCGGTCGCAATCGAACTGATCACTTCGTTGGTGAACTGCTCCGAGGTCAGATACACGACGCGCTTGCGGGGAAAACGCTCGTGCACCTCATGACCGATGGCGTGCATCAGGTGGGTCTTGCCCAGACCAACGCCTCCATACAGAAAGAGCGGGTTGTAGCTGTCGCCGGGCGCCTCCGCCACGGCCTTCGCGGCAGCATGAGCGAACTGTGAGTTGTGACCAACGACGAATGATGAGAACCGGAAGCGTGCATTCAACTCGGAGGGAGCGACGAGCTCGGCTTCTGGGATCGGTTCAGGTGCGTTGTTGTCGTGACCGTTGTCGCGATGGTTGTCGTCGTCGCTTTCGAAGAGCGTGTGGGCAGGGCGGTGGCCGGAAGGAGCGATCACAAAATCGATATCGACCTCAGAGCCGGTGACCGCCTGCAGGGTTTCCTGGATCAAGCCCGAAAAGCGATCTTCGAGCCAATCCTTGGCGAGCTTGCTCGGCACGCCGATCCGAAAGGTGCCTCCATCGGCGGAGACGACCGACGTGTTCTTGAGCCACATGTCGTAGGTGCGCTTGGCAAGCTGAAAGCGCAGCTCTTCTTGCACCTGCGACCAGACCTGATCCTGGTTCACCCCACCTCCTCCTTCTTTGCGCCCACCCTGCCGTGGATGAGCCCCGCCGGCCCTGTGGAGCGCAGGCGCGCTCCGTCCGCAAAACCTGTGGACAATCTGGGATCAACCGTGCTGTCCTCGGTAGCCGCGCTTTGGCCCGGGTAGCGACGTTTGAATCGCTCTGCCTGGGACCGCGGATTCAACCGAAGCTCTTCGAGCATGAGCTCCGCCTCCTTGGTGCCTGTGGAAAAGAGCGGACCGGATTTCCACAGGCTGGCGGCGCCGACCTGTCCGAAATCCCCTATCCGGTCGATCCCGAAATATGGAAGCGGTGTTGTACGACTAAGTGTTGCCTAGCTTGTGATTACTAGTGGAACTCGGAGGTGCAATCTGTACTGGAGGTCTGGCTCGACGCCTGGGCTAAATGCTTCCGGGCGGGCACTATAGCACTGGCCTGTGGATACCGCAAGGCACGTTGGTCATGTGATGAAGTGATAGGGCCGGTGTCATTTGTGGAGCCATTTCCCTCCGCTACACTGGCCCGATCAAAAGGACCTATCAACCCAAGAAACGTTACCGCCGGCGCGTTCACGGCTTCCTGCGCCGGATGAGCACGCGCGGCGGAGCCCGCGTGCTTCGCAACCGCCGCCGAAAAGGGCGAGTGCGGCTGGCCTCTTAGCGGCCGACCGCGAGGCCAGCGCGGCCCATGCGTGGCCCTCTCGATGAAGAAACGATTGCGGCTTCGCCAGCGCTCGGACTTCCAGAAAGCCGTTGGGGGCCGGCGTTTTCACACCGGTCGCGCCCTGGTCGGATTTGCCGTGCCCACCCAGGCGCCGGAGAACCGGGTCGGCGTCACGGTCAGCCGGACTGTGAAGGGCTCGGTCGATCGCAACCGGGCCCGGCGACGGCTGCGCGAGGTCGCACGGTCCGGTCTGCTCGGACCTGATTCGCCGCTGAGCCAGGTGGGAATACGATATGACGTGGTCCTGATCGCCCGCCCGGCGGCGCTCGAAGTCACGTACGCCGACCTGAAGGCGGAGGCGGCGCTGGCTGCGCTCAGGCTCGCCAATTTCAAGCCATGACGAAGCTGTTTCTGTTGCTGATCCGCGGTTACCAACTCACGCTGGCTCGGGTTTTGCCGCCCTCCTGCCGCTACTACCCTTCGTGCTCGCACTACACGTACGAGGCGATCGACAAGTACGGTTGGCTCAGAGGCGGCTGGATGGGAGCGGCCCGCATCGCCCGCTGCCATCCTTTCGCCGCGGGCGGGTACGACCCGGTGCCCTAGGGGACAAGGCCATCTTTCTCAGCTCGCCATTCGACATCTTTCACCCCATCCAGTCGGCATGGTGGACGATCTTCGGCGTCACCCTGCAGAGCGCGCTGAGCTTTATCTATTCCCACGTCGTCGGCATAGCGGTCTTCAACACGATCGGCGCCTACGGCGTCGCGATCATCTTCCTGACGATCCTGATCCGGCTGCTGCTCGCCCCGCTCCAGCAGTTCCAGCTCGTGACTCAGCGCAGGACGATGGTCGAGCAGCGCAAGCTCGCCCCGCAGGTCGCGGAGCTTCGCAAGAAGTACAAGAAAGAACCGCAGCGGCTGAACACCGAGATGATGAAGCTGTACCAGGAACACGGGGTCAACCCGTTCGGCGGTCTGATCGGCTGCCTGCCCTTGATCGTCCAACTGCCGATCCTGACGGCTCTCTACTACGTGTTCACCAACTTCGGTCGCGGGCACGACATCGCCACGCACTTCCTGTTCCTGGCAAACCTCAACCAAAACCCCAACCACCAGCTGATGTTTCCAGGCCTGCCGATCCCGGCGATCACGTATCTCATCTTCCCCCTGCTCGCCGCGATCACGACGTTCATCCAGTCGAAGATGCTGCAGATGCCGTCGCCGCCGAACCCGACCGAGCAGGAGCTCCAGACACTGCAGATGCAGCGGACGATGGTGTGGATCTCGCCCCTGATGATCGGCTACTTCGCCTTGAACGTTCCCGCCGGACTCGGCCTCTACTGGTTCATCGGGAACTGCGTAAGTATCATTCAGCAGAGCTTCGTGGTCGGGTGGGGCAACCTGTTGCCGTCGCGGTTCAGGACTGTCGCGGGGGGAGCGCCGACGCTGCCGAGCAAGGCATCTTCCAGCTTCACGAGCAAGACGGGGCCAAACGGCGCGAAGACAGGGCAGCCGGGCGGCTCTAACAAACAGAGAAAGCCGAAAAAAATCAAGCGCAAGGAGTGAACGAACTTGAGATCCGCTGAAGGCCGCGGCCGCACGCTGGACGAGGCGGTCGACGCCGCGCTCATGGAGCTCCAGGAGAGCCGGCGCAACGTCGACGTCAAGATCCTCAGCGAGACGTCCGCAGAGACCGTCGTCGAGGTCACGATCATCGAGCAGGGCGCTCCGACAACCGGGGTCGCGACGGCGCCGACCAATGGCAAGGCCGAGGCGGCGAAAACTCTGGTCGAAGGCCTCTTGAAGCACATGGGTGTCCGGGCGCAGGTCAGCGTGCGGCAGGGCGCCGATCCGATCACGCTGGACATCAGCGGTCGGGATCTGGGCCCGCTGATCGGCTGGCGCGGCGAGACGCTGCGCGCTCTGCAGTCGGTCACGAACGTGATGGTCGGCAAGCATCTCGCCGAGGGAGAGCGCGTCATCGTCGACGTCGAGCGCTACCGCCAGCGGCGGGAGCACACCGTCCGCGAGATCGCCATCCGCGCGGCGCGCCAGGTCAAGATGACGGGCGACGCCATCACGCTCGATGCGATGCAGCCGTTCGAGCGGCGGGCGATCCACCTTGCGCTCGAAGGCGACCCCGACGTGACGAGCTCGAGCATCGGCGAAGAACCCGAGCGGCGCGTCGTGGTCGGGCCGCGCAAGCCGGCCGAGAGCTAACGGAAAACGGGGGCACGGCCGGCCGGCGGGCCGCCGCGGATCGGATCCGGAAGGCGATCGCTCTGGTCAACTCCGTCGCGGACGAGGCGGGCGACGAGGAGATCACCCCCACCGAGATAGCAGAGGCCATTCGAGACTGCCTCGAGCTGGGCGAAGTCGACCGCGTTCAGAACGTGCGGCGCTACCTGGGCGAGGCTCTCGACGCCGTTTCGGACGGGATGCCGGCCGATTTCGTCGCCATGACGCTCTATGCCGCGCTAGGCGCCTTAAGAGAAGGCGGCGCGAACTAAAGCGCTCTTATACTTTGCCCTCCCAATGGGCTCCCCGCATCGGGTCCACGCGTTGCCAGGAGGGGCGCGCCTGGTTACGGAGACGATGCCGGAGCGCCACTCGACGAGCGTCGTTTTCATGTTCGGCGGCGGTTCGCGGCTTGAGGACGAGCGCCTCGCAGGCGCCTCTCACTTCATCGAGCACCTCTTCTTCAAGGGCACCAAGCGGCGTCCTTCGCCAAAGGAGATCGCGGACGCGATCGAGGGCGTCGGCGGTTTCATCAATGCGTCCACGGACAAAGAGCTGACCGCCTACTGGGCGAGGGTTCCGTCCGAGCACATGGCGTTGGGCCTCGACGTCCTTTCCGATATCGTCGCCAACTCCAGGCTCGATCCGGCAGATGTCGAACGCGAACGGATGGTGATTCTCGAAGAGCTTCGCATGTACCAGGACCAGCCTCAGGACTACGTACAGAATCTCTTCGAGGAGCTGATCTGGCCGGACCATCCGCTGGGCCGCGACATCGCCGGGACCGAAGAGTCGGTCTCGAGATTGACCCGCGACGACATCCTCGAGTACGCCGACGCGCACTACCGGCTGCCCAACCTGGTTGTCGGCGCGGCGGGCTCGCTCGACGAGGACGAAACGGCGGCGGTGGTCACGCGCAGCCTCTCCTTGCGGCGCGACATCGATGGCGCGCAGCCGGCGTTGCCACCCTCGCCGCTCGAGGGTCCGCGCGTGCTGATCAAGCGACGTGCGACGGAGCAGGCGCACATCTGTCTCGGCTCCCGCGCGCTCAGCTACCTCGATCCGGACCGCTACGTGCTTGACCTCTTGAACACGGTGCTCGGCGAAGGGATGAGCTCCCGCCTGTTCCTGAACATCCGCGAACGACTCGGCCTCGCCTATGACGTACACAGCTTCACGCAGAAGCATCGTGACACCGGCTACCTCGGCGTCTACATCGGCGTCGATCCGAAGAAGGCCGTGGATGCGGTCAACGCGGTGATGGCCGAGCTTCGCAGTCTTGGCGAGACCGAGGTCTCGCCTGAAGACCTGGCGCGCGCCAAAGAGTTCACGAAAGGCCGCTTGAGGTTGGAGCTGGAAACGACCAACGGCGTGGCCTTCTGGCTGACCTACCAGGAGCTGCTCCTAGGAGAGATCAAGTCGATCGATGAAGAGCTCACGCTGGTGGACGCGGTGAGTGCCGCCGACGTGAAGCGCGTCGCGGAGGCGGTGTTGAGCGGTCCGGTCCAGATGTCGATCATCGGTCCCTTCGTTCGCGACAGCGCCTTCCGACTCGCGATCGGAGCCTGAGCGACCTCGAGGTCTAGGCGATCGCCGGTTGCCTGTAGCCCACTGACGCGGTGCCGGTTTCGAGAATCGGCACCTGCGAGTAGATGTTGCCGAAATGATCGATAGGCCAGATGCGGAACCACGCTTTGCCATCGATACGGTCACGCGTGATGGGGCCGAAGAAGCGTGAGTCCTGTGATCGATTCCGGTTGTCGCCCATGACGAAGTAGGAATTCGCGGGCATCACCTCGCCGTCGGATCCGTTGTGCGGATAGCTGTTGTCGTTCGTCCACTCGTCCGGCAGGTAAGGCTCGTCCAGCTTGTGGCCGTTGATATAGACGATACCGCTGCGGATCAAAAGCTTCTCCCCCGGCAGCGCTATCACGCGTTTGATGAAGTCGGTCGAGTTGTTGGTGGGAGGTCGAAGGATGATGATGTCGCCGCGCTGCGGCGCATGGAGTCTGTAGTCGATCTTGTTGGCGATCAGGTAATCGTTGTTGTCCAGCGTCGACCACATCGAAAGGCCTTCGACATGGACCGCTTGGACCGCGAAGCTGATCCCGACGTAAAGGATCACCGCGAGCACGACGACCTCTGCAACCTCGCGCAAGAGCGAAGAGGCAGTGGAACCTTCGCTTGAGGCGGCGCCAGCCGCTGATTCGTGTTGGGCCGCCATGCGTCTAGGAGACGAGCTTAGCGCAGACCCGTTCGAGCTCTTCGCGACTCGAATAGCGCACCTGGAGCGTGCCTCGGTTGAGGCTTCCGCTGAGCTTGATCGGCACACCGAGGCTCGACTCGACATCGGCGGCGATGGCGCGCAGGTCGGCGGAAGAGTCGCCATGCCTGCGGCGACGCGGACGGTATGTCCTGACCCAGTTCTCGGTCTGCCTGACCGAAAGGTGTTTCGCGATCACGACTTTCAGGCCCTGCTCCTGCACCGCCTGGCTCTCCAGGGCGATGAGCGCGCGCGCGTGTCCTGCGCTGACCACGCCGGATGCAACCGCCGACTGCACCGCGGCGCACCCGGCCAACAGGCGCAGCGACTGCGTGACGGAGACGCGATGCTTGCCCAGCCGGTCTGCGACCTCCTCATGCGTCAGCCCGAACTCTTCGATCAGACGGCGTAGTCCGCGCGCCTCCTCGATCGAATCGAGGTCCGTGCGCTGCAGGTTTTCGATGAGGCCGAGCACCAGCTGTGAATCGTTGGCGGCGTCGCTCCGCACGACGGCCGGCACGGTTTGCAGGCCGGCCAGCCGTGCCGCCCGCCAGCGGCGTTCGCCGGCGATGAGCTCATAGCCGTCGGAGAGCGGCCGCACGAGAAGGGGCTGCAGCACGCCGTGCAGGCGGATCGACTCCGCCAGCTCACCGAGGGGCTCAGCCTCGAATCGAGATCGCACCTGTTGTCGCGAAGGCCGGATCTGGTCGACGGCGATCATCTGCGGCACCAGGGCTTCGCCGGAGCTGGACATCGGGATCAGGGCGTCGAGTCCGCGGCCGAGGCCGCGCGGGCGTGGTTGGCTCATCGTTCAAGCAGCTCCTTCGCGAGCGCGCGGTACGCAGCCGCGCCTCGGCACGTGGGGTCGTATTCGAGCACGGACTTGCCGTGACTCGGAGCTTCGCTGATGCGCACGTTCCGAGGGATCAACGTCTCGAGCACGTGGTGCGGATGGGTGCGGCGCACAGTCTGCAAGACGTCCCAGGCCAGCGTCGTGCGCGTGTCGAATTGCGTCATCACGATGCCGGCTATCGCGAGCTTCGGGTTGAGGCGCGAGCGCACCAGCTGGTGCGTGTACATGAGGTGTCGGAGACCTTCGAGCGCGAAGTACTCGCATTGGGTCGGGATGAGCATGCTGGTCGCCGCGACGAGGGCGTTGAGCGTCAGGAGGCCCAACGAAGGAGGGCAGTCGATCAAGACGATCTCGACGCCTGGGGGGATCACGGCAAGGCCCTTCTGGAGCAGAGCCTCGCGGTCCGGCATCCCGGCGAGCTCGATCTCAGCTCCCGCCAGGTCGATGTGGGACGGGACCAGGGTGAGGCCCGCCACCCCCGTCGGCTGAACCACATGCTCGACCGCGGCCTCGCCCGTCAGCAGGTGGTAAACGCTCAGGCGCGCGCGGGCCGGGTCGAGGCCCAGGCCGGAGGTGGAGTTCGCTTGGGGATCAAGATCGACCAGCAGCGTCGGATGGCCGACCTCGGCCATGGCCGCGCTGAGGTTGATCGCCGTGGTGGTTTTCCCCACACCGCCCTTCTGGTTGACGACGGCGATGATCGGGGGAGCCATCGTCGCCAACATGTTGGGTCTGGCGTCGCTTGCGGCTCCTACATCTTGGGTCATTGCGCGAAATTCTATCCCTGGCCGGAGAGGATGGCCAGCCAGGTATGTTAAGGCTGAGCCGGCGCGGCGGGGCGCCGCCGGCGCGACCAGATCACATAAATCGAGACAGCGATGAGGGCGACCTCGGCCACGACCGCGATATTCGCGACCGCACCCGCGAGGCCGATGCCAACCAACAGGTTGTAGCTGATATGGCACGCGGCCGACGTGGTGGTGTTCGTGTACTTGCGCAGGAGGCCGAGCCCGAGCGCGATCACCAGGACGGCAACCGTGTCGAGCGACAGGGCGTACTGGGTGTGGATCGAGGTGAAGAGGAGCGCTGTGGCCAGCAACCCGATGCGGGGCTGCAGAGCCCCCCTGAATAGAAGCTCCTCGCAAAGCCCCGGTATGAGCGCGACGGCGAGGGCGCCGCCGGGCCAACTCAACTGCCCGAAGAGGTGGTTGGTCGCGGCGTCCACTCGATGAGCGATTCCCGGCGTCCAGGCATGACTCAGCATGTCGACCTGCTGGACGAAGACGAAGAACACTCCCGCCGCCGCGAGCGCGATCGCGATCTGCCACCAGGTGGGGAGGACGAGACCGAGCCGGCGGGCGGTGTCTGGCAGCTCGCGGCGGACGAAAAGGCCCACCCCGACGAGCGCAAAAACCAGGAAAGGCGTCTCATCGAAGATCAGGTCGGCGATGGTCAGCGGAGGCTGAGATTGAGCCGTCGCCAGGACATCCGTAAAAGCGATGACCGCGAGGTCGACGCCCAGCAGGATCACGGTCAGGGCCAGCGCCAGGGCATGCACCGGGCTGTCGGGATCGATCGGCAGCACTTGCCCCACCCGCTTGCGAACCGGGTGCGAAGCAATGGCCGCCGCCGCCAGGCCCGTGGCCATGACGGTTACGTCGAGCGCCAGCTGGAAGTCCGAGTTGGCCGCGGGCGTGAGCACCTTCGCGCCGGCGAGGTCGGCTGCGCCGAGCAGGCAAATCAGCCCGCCGGCGACGCCCGACAGGATTTCGGCGGCGAGGTTGGCCCAGCGCTTGCCGACAGCGGCGTTGGCCATGAGGACCAGGGGCAGCGGCGACAGCTCGACCACGGCGGTCGCGACGTCGAGGGGAAGTTGAGCGGTCAGCCGGTCTTTGCGCCCTTGTCGGGAACGGGTGTCGACGGCGACCCGTCGACCACTGCCTTGCCAAACTCGATCAAAGGTTTGAAGAGCTCGATCGGCAGCGGCAGGATGACCGTGGTGTTCTTCTCGGATCCGATCTCAACCATCGTCTGCAGGAACCTCAGCTGGAGGGCGCCCTGCTGGGAGGAGATCACCTGAGCCGCATTGGCCAGCGTCTGGGAGGCCTGGAACTCTCCGTCGGCGTTGATGATCTTGGCGCGCTTCTCACGCTCGGCCTCCGCTTGCTTGGCCATGGCCCGCTGCATCGTGCTCGGCAGCTCGACGTCCTTGATCTCAACCACGGCGACCTTGATGCCCCAAGGCTCTGTCTGCTCGTCGATGATCCGCTGCAGGTTCTGGTTGATCTTCTCCCGGTTGGCGAGCAGCTCGTCCAGGGTGCTCTGGCCGAGGGCGGCACGCAGGGTGGTCTGCGAGATCTGAGATGTGGCGTTGATGTAGTTGAGAACCTGGGTCACCGCCTTGCGGGCGTCGATCACCTGGAAGTAGATGACGGCGTTGACCTTGGCGGTCACGTTGTCGTTGGTGATGATCTCCTGCGGCGGCACCTCGAGCGTGATCGTGCGCAGATCGATCTTGACGAGGCGATCGACCCCGAACGGGATGATGAAGAAGAGTCCCGGTCCCTTGAGCGGGATCAGTCGGCCGAGCCGGAAGACGACGCCACGTTCGTACTCGGCGGCGATGCGCAGGCTCGAGAACACCGCGATGAGCGCGATCACGAGGACAACGACGATCAGCCCTACCGAAAACGCGTCCAACTATTTCCTCTCCTTGGCCTGTCCGTTCTCGCGTGCCACCTGGAGGTGAAGACCCTCGTGCCCCACCACACGTACGGCCGACCCCGCGGGGATCGGCGAGGTGGAGGTTGCCTTCCAGAGCGCGCCTGACACAAAGACTAGACCCTCGGGCGCAAGCTCCTCGCGCGCCTCTCCGACCGCGCCGACGATGCTGTCGCCGCCGACAAAAGCAGGCTGGCGGCGCGCGGCGATCACCTTGCGGATGAAGAAAGCAAAGAAGCCGAGGGTCAGGACTGCCGTCACGAGCGAGACCCAAGGGTTGACGCCGAGGCCGATCGGCCCGGTGTTGACAAGAAACGCCATGCCGAGGAGCAAGGCGAAAACGCCGCCGACGCTGAGAAATCCGTGTGTCGGCGCTTTGAGGTCGGCGATGAAGAGCACGAGAGCGAGCAGCATCAGCAGGGCGCCCGCGATGCTGACGGGCAGATTGGCCAGGGAAACGATCGCCAGGATCGCCGCGAGCCCTCCCACCACGCCAGGCAGGATGAGCCCGGGATTCGAGAGCTCGGTGATGATGCCGTAGCCGGCCACGATGATCAGCAGCGCCGCGATGGTCGGGTCGATGAGCGCGTTCAGGAAAACCTGCCAGAACGGCATAGCGAAGTCGTCGACTGTCGCGCCAGCGGTGTGGAAGACCACGGTGCCGTTCGGGCGCTGCGCCTCACGGCCGTCGATCTGGCTCAGCAGCGTGCTGATGTCCGGGGCCTCGAGGTCGGCGACATGGAGCGTCACCGCCTCCTCGGCATTGATGTTCACGCTTTTGCGCACCGCCTGCTCCGCCCAGTCGGCGTTGCGTCCGTGCATCGTCGCCAGGTTGCGCACGCGCGCGACCGCGTCGTTGAGCACCTTCGCGCCCAGGTCGCCGGTCAGGTCGGCACCGGTGGCCTGGATCGGGTGGGCGGAGCCGATGTTGGTGCCCGGCGCCATCGCCAGGATGTCGGCCGCCTGGGCGACGAACAGGCCCGCCGATGCGGCGCGAGCGCCGCTCGGATACACATAGACGACGACTGGCACCTTGGAGTTGAGGAGGCTCGTCACGATCTCATCCATGGAGGTCGAGATGCCGCCCGGCGTGTTGACCACGACGAGGAGGGCGTCCGCACGGTCGGCCTCGGCGCGACTGACCGAGGTCTGGATGTAGGAAGCCATGATCGTGTTGATGTCACCGTTGAGGTCCGCTTCCTCGACGTGACGCGCTGACGCCGCCGCAGCGCTCAAGGGCAGCAGCGCGGCGGCGGCAATGACGGCCCAGCCGAGGCGGAGCGCAACCCGCGCGCGCATGTCTGGAGTATGGCAACCCCCGATGTAAAACGTGGAACATTCGATCGGAGAGGGCGTCCGGGTGGCGCGTAAAATCGGCGCGGTGGGGGCTCAACCGTTCAACACGGGCGATGAGGAGGCGCTGATTCGCGAGCTGCGCAGAGAGGCCCGGACCACGCCGCCGATTGACCCGGTCGAGGCGAAAGCGCTCCTCGAGAAGGCTTCCGCCGGCGACCGTAAAAGCCTGGACCGGCTCGTCGCTGCGAACCTCGGATTGGTGATCCGGCTCGCCGAAGCGCGTGAGCAGAAGGGCCTTTCCGTGCCGGACCTGGTCCAGGAAGGATCGCTGGGCCTTGTCGATGCGGTGCGCTCGTTCGTCTCCAGCGGCGAAACAGATTTCGCGAAGTTCGCCGAGCACAGGGTGGGCGAGCAGATGGACGCTGCCCTGGTCGTGGAAGCCGCCGCTGTGCGCGATGCGGAGCTTCTCGTCACGGCCGCCGGCGATTACGAGCGCACGGAGCTCTTGCTGGCACGACAGCTGCGGCGCGCACCCAACGAAAGTGAGATCGCCGAAAAGCTGGAGTGGACGGTGGAGCGCACCCGCTACGTGGCCCAGGTGGTGGCCGAGGCGAGGCGCCGCCACGACGAGGAGCTGCTGGCGTTCATCGACCCCGACGCCATCGACTCCGACGACACGATTGACGGCGAATAGCACCCTGAAGCGGACCCCTCTCTACGACCGCCACGTGTCCCTCGGTGGGCGCATGGTCGATTTCGGCGGATGGGAGATGCCGCAGCAGTACACCTCGATCCGCGACGAGCATTTCGCCGTACGCAAGTCGGCCGCCCTGTTCGACGTCTCGCACATGGGCCGGTTCCGTATCGCCGGAGACGCCAGCCTCGATTTTCTGCAGCACGTGGTGACCAACGACATCGCTGCGCTCGCTCACGGCCAGGCGCAATACAACCTGCTCTGCAACGAAGCAGGCGGCATCATCGACGACCTGGTCGTGTACCGGGGCAGCGAAGGCTTCTTCGTGGTCGTCAACGCTTCCAACCGCGAGCGTGACCTCGCCTGGCTGCGCGAGCACGCCCTGGCCCGCGTCGAGATCGAAGACCGCACGTTCGAACTCGGGCTGCTTGCGTACCAGGGGCCGCGAGCAGAGGAGCTGCTGCCGGCCGAGGGGCTGCACGATCTGCCCTACTTCGGATTTCGCGGCGGCGATGTGGCCGGGGTCCACGCGCTGGTCTCCCGCACCGGCTACACGGGCGAGGACGGCTTCGAGCTGTTCATCAGCAGCGACCGCGTGGCGGAAGTCTGGGACGCCATCCTGGAACGGGGCCAATCGGCGGGGGTGCTGCCGGCCGGCCTCGGCGCGCGGGACGCGACGCGACTCGAAGCCGCGCTGCGGTTGTGGGGCAACGATATGGACGAGTCGGTCAATCCGTATGAAGCCGGACTCGGCTGGACGGTCAAGCTCGGCAAGGGCGGCTTCGTCGGCAGCGAGGCTTTGCAGCAAATCAAGGCGGTTGGGCCGCGCCGCACGCTGATCGGGCTCAAGACGGAACCGGGCAACATCGCGCGCCATGGAGCCGGGGTGGTGTCCGATGGCAAGCGGGTTGGCCTGATCACAAGCGGCACCCATTCCTTCTTCCTCGGCTATCCGATCGCGCTCGCGATGGTGGAAGCGGGTACATTTCGAATCGGAGACAGGGTCGTTGTCGAGGTCAGAGGCAGGGAGGCCCAGGCTGAGGTCGTCAAGCTTCCTTTCTATCGGGGATCGGCGCGCTCGGCCGTCTCGCCGACCAAGCCTTGACCCGTTCCATTCAGCGAGAAGAAGGAGATTCGAATGGCTGACCGTCGCTACACCAAGACGCACGAGTGGGTCACGGTCGACGGCAATCAGGCCACCATCGGCATCACCGACTTCGCGCAGTCGCAGCTGGGTGACGTCGTCTTCATGGAGCTGCCGAGCACCGGTCGCAAGCTCGCGGCGCGAGAGACCTTCGGTGTCATCGAATCGGTCAAGGCCGCGAGCGACCTGTACGCGCCCATCGCCGGGCGGATCACCGCGGTCAACGAAAAGCTGTCCTCCAAACCAGAGCTGATCAACTCCGACCCCTACGGTGAAGGCTGGATCCTGAAGCTCGACCTTGCGGGCGACCTGCCAGACGACCTGCTCGACGAGGCGGCGTACAAAAAAGTCACCGAGGCTTCCGCCGAGTAAGTTGCCTTACCTCGTCCATTCCCCGGAGGACCGGTCGGCGATGCTCGAGGCTATCGGCGTGAGCTCCATGAACGACCTTCTCGTCGACATCCCACAATCCCTGCGTCTCGAATCCCTCCAGCTCCCGGACGGTCTTTCGGAGTTCGAAACGATGGCCGAGGTCTCGGCGCTGGCCAATCGGAACAAGGTTTTTCCCGACCGCCTCACATTTCGGGGGGGCGGCGTTTACCGGCGGTTCATCCCCGCGGCAGTGGCGGCGGTGACCTCCA